>Ga0209347_1000120_pt1:27500-226432 | contig 226432 bp, 215 predicted proteins | sample AutmiccommuBRH23_FD_187382 | JGI IMG/M metagenome (GOLD analysis project Ga0209347, IMG submission 187382) | Deep subsurface microbial communities from Mt. Terri, Switzerland - Autotrophic microbial communities BRH/23 (SPAdes) (version 2) | ecosystem: Environmental > Aquatic >... | reverse complement strand
CATAGACGACCTTTCGAGCCGCGAGATCATCAACGGCTTCGAGGACGGCACCTTCGGCCCCAACAAGCTGGTCATGCGTCAGCAGTTCGCAAAGATGATCGTGGGGACACTGGGCTTGAGTGTGCAGGAGGGACTGGCCTCCCCCTTTACTGACCTGGGCCCGAACGTTGCGAACAACTTGTATCCGCATGAGTATGTGGCTGTCGCCCACGCCCACGGGATCACCAAAGGCAAGACCGCCACCTCTTTCGCCCCCTACGAAGAGATCAACCGAGCCCAGGTGATCACCATGGTCGTCCGGGCGCTCGAGCAGCGCTACCCGAATCTCCTGGCAGACCCACCCGCGGACTTCGCCCCCTCTTGGCCGGATTTCTCACCCGACCACGCCGCCAACGCGAAGAAGGCCGAATACAACGATCTGCTCATAGGACTGGGCCGCGATGACACCCATCCCCGGGGCAACCTGGCGGCGCTCGACCCTTGGGGCAACATGCCCCGGAGCGAGGTGGCTCAGATTCTAGCTACCGCCCTTTCCATGATCCCGCGGGCGCCCCAGGCGACGAAGGTGTCGCCGGCTCGGACAGCTGAGTTGCTTGCCGATGCGGCGACGACGGAGGAGGGAGTGTGGTCGCTCCTGGCCAATCTTGGGCTGGGCGTCTACACGGCGAAGGCGGGGCAGGTCATGCCGGGTTCCGAGAGAAGCGCACAGGATGTCTTTCTCTTCAATTTCGAGGTCAAGAGCCTGGTGATGGCGGCTGGCCAGGTGGGGCCGACGACGACCGAGCTGCACGAGGCCTTCCGCGCGGCGGGCATGGACATACCGGAGGCCGCCTTGCTGGAGGCGCTGCGAAACGCCTACCTCGAGGAGAACGACGGCGAGTTCCTGCCCGAACTCTTCCGGGCCATGGGAGTCCAGTTCATCCCTGGAGAGGAGCTCACGGGTCTGCAGGCTTTCCTGCTATACCTCGATGTGCTCGTCCCCCCGAACGGCTCCGCGGAGCCCGCTCTGGCGGCGGCTACGTACGACGGTGAGCAGGAATCGTTTCAGCACGCTGTTTTGGCAGCGTCCCAGACTAACGGCGTCAAGTCGGCCGCCGTCTGCGACGTCGTGCAGGGCTTCTCCGATCCCGCCTGGGGCTACGCCCGCTCCTATTTGGAAACGATAGCTAAGAAGATGGGTATCCCGGTGCCGAAGCTTCCCAACCAGGATCAGTTGCACGCGCTCATGATGTTCTACCGCTCCACGGTCACATTGAATGCGGAGCCGACCACCGTGCACGAAACCTGTCCCGAGGCCAAAGGCGTGCCGGACACCTCGGACATCACCCTGACGACAGACTTCTACTCCCGCGACATCCCCCGCTGGCTGGCCGACTGCGTCAAGCTGGCCTTCGGCTTCGACATCCCGGCCGACGGTCCGATGCCCAATACGGGTGTCAGGTGGTCTTTGGATGACGTTCTGCAGCGGCATGGGGACTTCAATCAGGTCGATGGCAACGGCCGCGATGTTGGTAACCACCGCGTGCTGACCGACGAGGACGGCCAGGCTTATCTCCGGTACAGCGCCCGCGAAGAGGCGGCCAAGGGCCAGGGCTGGAAGAATGTGCAGCAGGGCACGGTGGAAGCGATCGTGGAGGTCCAGCAGGCGGACATCTTCAACAAATTTGCCTTTCTGCGAGAGATTATTCAGCCGAAAAAGGCCCGGGTCCCGGTTACCGTCGAATGGCACGAGCAGCCCTGGAATCTGGAACTCAGGTGGCGGGATCTGAACGAGGAAGGGGATCTGGCCTATAACTGGAGTTTCGACCTGGTTGTCAACGAGGACGGGACGATTTCAGGTTCGGGTACCGGTTCGCTATACGGCTACTCGATCTTGTATCCCGACGGCAGCCGCATAAAGGCGACGACCTCGGCCGATTTCGAGTACCGGATCGATTCCACCAAGGCCCGGCAGGAGTCTCTGGGGGCCGGGTCCGCGGAGAACCACTTCCTTGTCTTTAGTCCGGGTGCCTTCATTCCCACGCGCCAGTCGCTAAGATTGTTTGCCCCGGGCGTCACCCCCGAGGACGAGCAGAACATGGCCGAAATCACCGTCGACTTTATCAACCTACTGATTGAGGACATCGCCTCGCTGGGTGAGTTGCGGGTGCCGATGGTCGATGGTGCTTCGAGCTATGCGCTGGTCCCGGGAGCAAACGAAGACCAAGTGTACTATACGTTGGCGGTCGGCTCGGGGGGGCAGTGGTAGGCCGGCTAGAGTTGTGAGGCTAGGGCGCCGCGGCGGAGCCACCTGGATCCCCCAGACTACCGGCATGAGTCCACGTGGCATCTGCGACTGGACTGGCGTGTGGTGAACGAGGCCGGCGATATGAACTTCATCTGGAACGTCTACTTCCTGGTCGGGGAGGACGGCCGGCTCACCGGACGAGCGGATGGCAGCGCGAGCGGATGGATGAAGGGTTTCGGGACCACCTACGGAGCCTTCAAGTACGTGCTCGACCCCGATTACGCTCGCCAGCGGCTGGACGTCTCGATTTGGGAGTTCAGCTTCCGCCCCGAGGCTTTCGTCGCGACAGAATGGGCCTTGTCGCACCAGCACGGCGACGCGCAGTCAGAAGAGGCCTTTGCTGAGTCTTTTGCCCAGAGTCTGCAGGGGGTCGTAGCGATGGCGCCCTTCGGAAGGATCGATCTCAGCTCTAAGAGCGGCTTGAAGACCTCCTTCGCCCTCCAGGATGGGTCACGGCTGTACGCGGAGTTGCAGAGCGCGGTCGTAGAGTAGCTGCCTCGGGGGCTCCATCACCAGTCAGGTGCCGCGCCGCCCCCTCGGCGGCGCGGTGACCTCGCTCGCTGCTCGTGGCGGCTTGTGCCAGGGAGAGACGGGGTCGGCCATGACGATGCTCGTTGGCCAGAGGAGCTCCTGAAGCGGCATGCCTCCCGGCCGCACACTCTCTCTGTGGCCAACGTCTTCTTCCGAGCGGGCATAGAGGCGTGGGGGGCGGGGAATCCAACGGATTCTTGTGGCCTGCCTGGAATCCGGGGAGCCGGAGCCTCAGATTGCCTACGAGCCGGGTGATCTGTGGTTCGAATTTCCCTTCTCGGCGGCTACCTGGACGCAATCTCGGTCGGAACCGGAAGCCATGGTTTGGGCGGTCGGGTCGGTGACAGGGTCGGCGATAAGCTGACAACCGACCAGCAGCGGATTCTCGAGCTGCTAGCCGAGAATCCCCGCATGGCCGCGTCTGAGCTGGCGGAGGTCGTTGGGATCACCAAACGCAATATCGAGCACAATGGTGCCGTCTTGAAGAAGACGGGCCGCTTGAAGCGCATCGGCCCCGCGTACGGCGGCTACTGGGAAGTTCTGCAATGAGTTACCGTCGGCCAACCCGAACGCGCCACCCAGAACTGGGTCGTCGCCTTGTTCCCGGACGGGCAAGACGACGACTCTGGTCGGAAAGTACCGCTTTCTGATGGACTGGGGCGTGAATCCCAGCAAGTGTCATCCCCTACGACGTTCGCCCGTGCCGGCGCTCGCCTCGGCGGGCGGGTTGTGGGCATGATCGTCGGGTTCATAGTGTCGGCCCGTTGTGCCGTGCGGTCGCGACGATCCTTGCGGGTGTTCCCCACCCCAAAGAGCGAACCGGTCAGATAGTCGAAACAGTTGGGCACTCCCGAGCCATCCTCGTCCAACCCGTCCACTTGGATGTACGCGCTTGGTGCGCGCCCCCCTGCTAGGATCCCTGAAGATCGCCGGAGAAGTCTGGCCCCGGAAGGCTGAGGTCGGCTACTGGCTCCAAGGATGGAGTTGTGCCGCGCCAGGCGACCTCCCAGCGCTTGGTCCACAGCACCGCCTCCGACCCCGGGGACGCCGTGGTACGGATCTCCACGGTAAACCGCTCGCGGTCACGAAACAGCTCCTCGGGGATGCGAAAGCGGAGGATGGTGTTGAAGTCGGCCTGCACTGTGAGCGCCGTGTCCCGGCCGGTAAAGGAGCCGATCTGGAACCGAGAGGTGGCCTCAGTCTTCGGGCCCTCGCCCACAATTCGAATGGGGACTCGAACGAGAACGAAGCTACTGTTGGTCGAGAGCTGACACGTCTCCGGACCGGTTTCCTCAACTCTTAGGATGCTCTACCTCCTGGTGACAACTGATGCCAGCTTCGAATGCTAGCAGGAGTTGGCGGTCGCGGTAGGAGTGGGGAAGACCGGTTATCCGAGGATCTCCGCCGGTCGCCCGCTCCACGCTACTCCCGCGACCGCATCCAGTCCTCCACCAGCTGGACTCCGGCGTTCCGTTCCCCCAAGGTGTCGAGCGCTTCGGCTCGCGCCATGAGGATGTGGCTCTCGGCCAGCCTCCGGGCCGCCGCCCGTACATCCGGCTCCTCCGCCTCTCCGATCTCCGGATCCATGGGCACGGGGCCGGAGGACTCCACATCGGGCTCTTCAAAGATCCAGCGCATGAATCCTTCGCGGGACTCCGGTGGCCTCCCACCGACCACGTGGTGGTAGACGTCCCTGAACCCAACCAGGGAGTCGAGAAGCGCCGCGAGCAGCCGCGCCGAGTCGGGGAAGAGGATCTCTTCCCCACCGAGATACCGCTCTGAGATGAGATCCCCCGCCTCTTGGGCCGTGCGGACGTCCTGCCGAAGCCGGTGCTCTTCTGCTCGCCACGCAGCCAGGGCCTCGTCCAGTGCGATGTCCCCTTGGGTCTTTTCGTCCCAGCGCTTGGGAGGCCGTCCGTCCGGATCATCCGGGAGCCCGAGGCGCGCCAGGCGGGCGTCGTCTGCGACTGCGATCTGGTAGATGATGTTCCGTAGCCTCTCGATGAGGAGCGTCAGCCTGAGACGGAGGGCCGTCTTCTGCTGCAAGACGTGTAGGTTCACCTGCTTGTGCAGGAAGTAGAAGAAGAGGAGATCCTTCTGCACCCGGTGGATCTCATCATGCAGGCGGTGGTCGGGTGTCCCCCTGTTTCTCTTCCGGAGAGCTGCCACCACCTGCCCCGGCATCCTGACCAGAGGATAGGCAGCATCCGGCTGGTCCATGAGCCAACGGCCGTAGTCGAGGAGGGAGTCGAACTGGTGGGCTTCCCGCATCCAGCAGATGACGGCTTCCTTGGGTGTGAGGTGGTGGTCTTCGACCGCACCTACGCGTGTTGCGAGACTCATGGGGTGAGTTCCTTTCTGTCTTCGGGTTCGGCTTCAGGATCGAGGTCCAGGTCGAAGTCAAAGGCGGGGGGGAGGTCCCGTCGGCGCACGGCGGCTTCCAGCAGGGCGAGCCTGTCTTCGAGCTCTCCGACCTCCAGACACTTAAGAGCGGTCTGCCCGAGATAAGCCAAGGTGCGGCTGCGGGCCACCGAGTTCTCCAAGGAGAGGGTGTCTAAGACCGCCACCTCCAGCAGCCGCTGGATGTCGGCCACCGTGCTCAGGCCCCCGAACTCGTACGCACCCGCCACGGTCCGTTCTCTCCGCCGCCGAAGACCGCCCAAGCGCCGGGCCTCGTCGGCTTCTTCGGCGTGCGCAGGCGAGTGCCAGAAGCAGTAGGGCTCCCCCTTCAGGGGAGCGGAACGACACGAGGAGCCGTCGTCACGGACGAAGTGGCAGGTGCGTCGGGGGAGGCTCCTCACTGCTGCCCCCCCGACACGCGGAAGTAGCTCAGCTTATAAGTGACGAGGGTACTCACGGACCCTCCAACTTCTCGGCCTCCAGACCCGTGAATGCCTCGAAGCGGGCCAGCACGATGGAAGCGTAGTGTGCACAAAGCTCCATCCCGTAGCACAGGCGCCCCGTGCGCTCGGCGGCGATCAGGGTGGACCCCGACCCCAGGAAGAGGTCGAGGACCACATCCCCGGGTCGAGAGGAGTTCTCGATCGCCCGCTCCATGAGCAGGAGGGGCTTCATGGTCGGATGGGCTTCCGAGGCGGAGGGCCGCGCCACCTGCCAGACGTCGGACTGATTCCGGTCTCCGCACCAGTAGTGGTCGGCTCCTTCTCTCCACCCATACCAGATGGGTTCGTAGATCCGCTGGTAGTCGGCGCGCCCGAGGACGAAGCGGTCCTTCTGCCAGATGAGGACATCCGACCAGTGGCCCCCCTCCTCCGCAAGCACCCGAGCCACGAGCGGCCACTCCTTGGTGCTCATACAGATATAGAGAGCACCGTCGGTGTAGGCGAGGAGGTTCCGGGCCCACGCCCGGCAGAACGCTTCCCACTCCGCCGGGGGGAGAGCGTCGTTTGCGAGGGTGCGCTTCTTCTGCCCTCGCTGTTGGCCGCCGTGGGAGCCAAGCGCGACGTTGTAGGGGGGATCGCTGAAGACCATCTGGGCTTTGTGGCCAGCCATGAGTCTTGCGACATCGGCGGCCAGGGTGGCGTCGCCGCAGAGGAGCCGGTGGTCACCAAGAGCCCAGAGGTCACCAGCCGCGACCCGGGGCGCCCGCTGGGCTTCTTCCAGGGCCGCATCCAGGTCGAAGGTTTCGGGGCGCTCGCGCTTCTCCCGGGCATCGAGGGTGTTCAGGAGCTTCTTGATCTCGTCATCTGAGAACCCGGACAGGGACACATCCAGGTCCGGCTCGGCATCAAGGTCAGCGAGCAGTCGGGCGAGGAGTTCGTCGTCGAAGGACCCGGAGATCTTGTTCAGGGCCAGGTTGAGCACCCGGGCCTGCTCAACGCTCAAGTCCACGAAGACGGTGGGCACGGACTTCATGCCCAGGCGTCGGGCGGCAAGCAGGCGTTGGTGGCCGCCGATGACCGTTCCGTCTTCTCGTCGTGCGATCACGGGATCGACCAAGCCGAACGTCTGGATGCTTCGGGTCAGCGACTCAAGCTCGGCGTCCGCTATACGTCGGGGGTTGGCGGGGTCGGGGTGCAGATCATCGATGGGGACGTCTTCGATGGCGAGCGCAGGTGCCGAGGGTGTGCCGGCGGTTCTAGTCATGATGCCTCCTTGCGGGTAAGGGAGAAGAGGACGGGCGGACCATCACCATGTCGTTGACTTGCCTGGCGGGAAGAGCGACTAATGGAGCTGCACACACGACGGCGGAGGGACTGGCCATGGCGGGGACGCTCAGCATCAGGATCACCACACCGGACACGATGGCCATGCGTCGGTATTGCTACATGTGGCTGGTCGAGCGGGACGGCTCGACGCTGGGCTGGGGTCACACCCACCGCCGCGACGATGCCGAGACCGAGGCGTGGGACTTGGTCACCCGCCTGGTCAACCCCGACGAGATCGACACCGTCGAAGTCGTCTAGTCCCCGCGCGCGCACGAAGGAGGCACGATGGCAACTCCCGCCACATTCAAGAAGGGCGACAAAGTCAGGGACGTCAAGTTCGGCTGGACCTACACCGTCCTCTCCCAGAGGGGCAGCCTGATGGTCTTCGTCGAGGAGATGAGCAACGGCTGGATCCACCCAGGCAACCTGCGCCTCATTCCGGACGCAGTGAGCGAGCCCACCGACCGGGAGGACTGAACCATGATCGTCCAGGAACTGATCGAGGAGCTTCAGGCCTTCGATCCGGAGGCTGAGGTACGCCTGGCCTACCAAGAGAACTACCCGCTGCAGGACCACGTGCGGACGGTCGTCGAAGGCCGAGGGTCCGGGCCCGCTGAGCCCATCGTCTGGATCGTTTCCGCCGGCCAGGTCTACGACACTCCCTACGCCCCCGCGTGGGTGTTCGAGGCGGTCTGAGGGATGGAGCGGGGAAGAGTCCCGGTCGAGCATCCGCACTAAGACGGGAGCCGCAACCCCCGCTTCGAACCAAGTGTCGGTATAGGAAAGACCTTCCGACAGTTCGTTGCTTCTCAGAAAATCAGCAACGACACGTTTCTTGTCTTCTTCTCCGGTTTGAGAGTCCCATCTATCTGTCGGAACCCCTCCCATATACCGACAGTTCGTTCCCGGCCTCATGACGGCCGCCCGTGCTGCCAGTAGGCGTGTGCCCGCGGGTGCGCTGGATTCGCCCCTTTCTCCTTGTGGACGTCGCCTGCGCTCACCAGCGAGTCGAGCACCTCCTTGGTCGTGGTGCGCTTGTGCTCTTCTCCGAGGAGGTCGCGGATCTCAGTCTCGGTGAGGGCTTCGTCCCTTTCCGCGGGTAGGCAGGCGAGAAGCAGTTCGCGTACCGCGTCCTGCGCCACCCGGCGTCCCGTTCCTCGGGAGACGTAGTGCTGATCCACGAGATCGACGGTGAGGCTGGGGGGGACGTCGTCCAGACGCCCAACACCGGTGAGCTCTCGACGGTTCTCGTGACCGGCACCGGGAGTGCGTTGCAAGGAGAGGAGGATGTCGGCTGCTCCCCCAAAGGCAGATGATCCACGGGCGGAGTCGCCCACCTGACCTCCCCCTTTGCGCTCGTGGCGCAGGACCAGGACGGCAATATCGGCCGCGGCTATGGTCTGCAGAGGGCGCATGGCCAGTAGGGCAGCCCCGGCATCGTTCTCCTTCTCGGCGTCGAGCCCGGCCCAGTCGGCCAGGGTGTCGACGACTACCAGACCGGCACCTACGCCGAGTGCCTCGGCCAGGGCGTGGCCTGCGGCCTGGGGCCACTCACGCGCCGCGTTGTGCCGGAACGAGACGTAGAGATCCTCGGCTTCCGCGAGACCTACCCGCCGCAGGGCGTGCGCCATGGTAGTCGTGCGCTCCTCGGAGAGGTAGACGACCGGGGTGCGCAGTGTGGGGCGATCAAGGAAGGGACGCCCGTCCAAGACCGCGGCCACCAGGTCAAGCGCCAGGTGGGTCTTGCCCAGCTTGATCTTGGCGGCGAGTTCGGTGATGGCCCCGCGCGCCAGGTAGCCCGGGAGGATCCAGTTCGGGGTGCTGGCCGCGAGTTGGCAGAGGTCGCGTGCCGTTAAGAAGAGGCTCTCGCTGCCGGACAGGGGAGTGATGAGCCGCGCAAGTTCATCGTGGGCTTCTTCGAGACTCACCTCACCATTGGCGAGTTCATACCCCAGAGACCGGCTGCGACGGGCTCTTGAGTCCCGCTTGAGAATGCCGGCGTGCTCGGAGGCGTTCGCAGTGGTGAAGGCTCCCCCGATCAGGCCGTGTAGGTAGCCCCTGCCACCGCCTCCTTTGAAGACGTCATCGCCGGAGAGGTGCTCGGCTACGGTGATGGGGTCAATGGGTCGTCCGCAGGCATGCAGTTCGCGGGCGGCAGAGAAGACGCGCTGATTGACCGGAAGGTAGAAGTCGTCCGAGGTGAGGAGGGGGAGAATGCTCTCCGCAGCACCCGGCTTGATCAGAAGAGCGGCGAGTACCGACGCCTCAGCAGATTCGTTCCAACCGGATCCCTGGACGTCGGGCTGGTGCTGACGACTCCCGTTCCTGGACGCTTGTTGCACGGTGGTCGTCATCGACGCATCTTCTGCCTGCCCGTGGGCAGTTCGATGATCCGGCGGAGAATGGTGTAGTTCTGACCTGCACGGGTGCGTCTGCGGCTATTTCGGTTCGGATGTGCGTGCGTGTCGTTGCACCGCCGATCAGCTATCCAGATACAGGGGACGATTGAGCGGTCCGGTACTCGATCGCATCGACGTGTTCGTAGAAGTTCTACCACTGGTGGGCGCCGCCTTGGACGCGGACTTCGACCCGTCGGAGACGTCGGCCGCCGTGCGTTCCCGAGTGGTGGCGGCCCGCACCTTTCGCGCGGAACGCTGGGCCCTCCGAGACGGTGCTCTCGAAGCGGGGAGACGGGGACGCACTCGCCCTGGCGTGGAGCGGGCTCACGGTCTCAGGGAGCTACATCCGGAGCAGCTCCGAGTGCGAGAAGGGTTGACCGATGCGGCGACCGCCGCCCTGCGGGATGCCTTGGGGCGTCGCGTCATCGGGGGGAGAGGATATGTGCGTGCGCTCTCGGTGGCGCGTACCCTTGCCGACCTCGACGGTACGCTGTCCGTGTCCGTTGAACACGTGGCCGAAGCTCTCAGTCTCCGAGAGGCGCCCGTCGTCGAGGGGGCGTGGTGAGCGCCCTTCGGCCTCCTGGCGCCGGGTGCGCACGCCCCGGAGCGACGGAGGACGCGGCTCTGCGGCTTTCGATCCTGACGACGCGAGGGGCGAAGGGGGTCCTCGAGTTACTGCGCGAGCGGACCGTCCTTGAGGTGTGGGAAGCGAGCAGGGCTGAACTGGTGCGATGGAGCAACGGACGGCCCTGGGTGAATCGCTTCATCGTCCTGCGCGACGAACTCTGCAAGGCGGAGGCGCAGCCTCCCCTGTCCGCACTGGGTTGCTCGTTCGTTCCCCACGGGAGCCGGGCCTACTCTCCGCGCCTCCTGGAGTTGGATGCTCCGCCGGCCGGACTGTACCTGCTCGGCGACCCTGTCGCCCTCGTGGCGTTCCACGAGGTTCCCCGCGTTACCATCGTGGGTACGCGGAAGGCATCGGCGTACGGCCTGACTGCTGCAACCGCTCTTGCGGTCGCCTTCGCCCAGCGGGGAGTCTGCGTGCTCAGCGGCCTCGCCCTCGGCATCGACGGGCGAGTCCACAGAGCGACGCTCGAGCGCAAGGGACTCACAGTCGGGGTTCTCGGGTGCGGCGTGGATGTCGTCTACCCGCGCAGGCATCGCGACCTGCATCAGCGGCTCGCACGCGAAGGGGGTCTGATCAGCGAGTACCCCCCCGGTGCGCCACCTGCTCCGTGGACCTTTCCCGAGCGCAATCGCTTGCTCGCCGCTCTGAGCGACGCGGTGGTCGTGGTGGAGGCTCCTGAGCGGAGCGGAGCCTTGATCACCGCCGAGATGGCCATGGAGCTCGGTCGGGAGGTGTTCGCCGTACCCGGGCCCATAGGGGGAGGCGAGAGCGCCGGGTGCAACCGACTGATCTACGACGGGGCCGGCATATGTCTTGACGCGGAGTCTCTTGTGGAGGACTTCTTGCGCCTTACAAGAATGGAAAGGCGGGCGCGTAAGCCGCGGGTGGATGGCAGGTGGCGCGGTGAACAGGCGAGTGCCGAGAGTTCCGACCCGGCACGAAGCTCCGTGTTGGAGGCTTTGCGGGGAGGTGCCCAGCGTGTCGAGGACGTCGCGCGCTCGGCGGGGTTGAGCCTTCGAGAAGCCTCGGCGGCATTGTCTCTTCTCGAGTTGGACGCGTCGGTTCGACGGTGCGGTCCGGGTGCGTACGTATTGAGGTGAGGCGGTCGACATCAGGAGGCGGCGGCTCCAGCGGGGGCGGTCCGGGAGGCGGGCTCTGGGCGTTTCTGGCGAGAATGGAGCGAGGGCCGAGGACGCGCTTCAGCGAACCGCGGCCTCGTATGTTCGGAGTCTGGTGGCCGCCGGGTACAGTGGGCACAGCGTCGAGGCCGCGCGCTCGGACCTGAGGCAGTTCCTGGGGTTCTGCCACTCTCGCACGGTCACGACTCCCCGCGACGTCTCGCTGCAGCTGGTGCGGTCTTTCGTCTCGTCCCTCGCCGACGGCGCCCTCTCACCCTCAGGGCGTCCATACGCCCGCACTTCTGTGGCGCGCAAGCTCTCCACGCTGCGCCGATTCCTCGCACACTGCGTGCTCGACGGCGTGCTCGAAACCAGTCCCGCCCACGGAGTGCGGGCGCCGCGACGCCCCCAGCGTCTCCCCAACGTGCTTACACCCACGGAGATCGGCGCCCTCCTCGATGGGATCAGCGGTGATGATCCGCTCACACTGCGGGACCGCGCGTTGTTCGAGTTGATATACTCGTGCGGCCTCCGGGCTCAAGAAGTGCTGGACTTGAGCGTGGGGGACGTGGATGTCGAACGACGAGAGGCGCGCGTGAGGGGAAAGGGGCGCAAAGTGCGTATCGTCCCCGTGGGGGACGAGGCGCAGGTGGCGGTTGACCGCTACCTGCGGGCGGCTCGACCCTTCTTGGTCCGAACGGACGCGGCCGATCATTCGGGACATCCGGGAGCGTCACGTGCCGGAGATCCGTTGTTCCTCAGCCGGCGCGGGCGTAGGCTGAGTCCCTCAGATGTCCGCAGACGACTCCTCAAACACCTTGAGGGCGCCGGCCTTCCCGAGGGCACGTCTCCCCACACATTGCGACACTCGTTCGCCACTCATCTACTGGAAGGCGGCGCCGACCTGCGTTCCATCCAGGAGCTCCTCGGACACGCCTCGCTGGCGACGACACAGGTGTACACCCACGTCTCGGTGGCGCACCTTCGTCAGGCCTACCGGCGGGCTCATCCGAGAGCCTGAGGACGAACGTGGTGCGGGCCAAACAAGAGGACGTGAAGGTCGAGAACCTGTGGCGGCGTTTCAAGGAAGACGCTGATCCCCTGGCTCGCGACGAGCTGATCCTGGCGTACTCCCCTCTGGTGAAATACGTGGCGGGGCGTATGGGGACCGGCCTGCCCGCCCACATCGAAGAGGCCGATCTCATCTCGTACGGTCTCCTCGGGCTGATCGGTGCATTGGAGCGTTTCGACCCAGGTCGCAACATCAAGTTCGAGACGTACGCGATCTCTCGGATCAAGGGTTCCATCATCGACGAGCTTCGTGCCCTCGATTGGGTGCCCCGTTCGGTCCGCAGCTGGGCCCGGCAGGTGGAGCGTGCGGTCACGAAGCTCGAGAATGAGCTGCGTCGAGCGCCCGCGGACGAAGAGATAGCCGGGGAGCTGGACGTCACCCTGGACGAGTTCCACAGCATCCTGAACCAGATCAGCAGCGCCTCCATCATCGCGCTGGACGAATTCTGGACGCTTGCGGGCACGGGCGGCGACAAAGTCACCCTGATGGACACGATCGAGGATTCCAGTTCACCCGATCCGTCGCGGGCGTTCGACATACAGGCCGTAAAAGAGATCCTAGCCGACGCCATCCGCCGCCTCCCCGAGAGGGAGAAGATCGTGATCGGCCTGTACTACTACGAGGGCCTCACTCTGAAGGAGATCGGCGAGGTCCTGGGTGTCACGGAGTCCCGTATCTCTCAGCTGCACACGAAAGCGATCCTCCGTCTCAAGGGACGGATCAAGGAAGAGTTGGAGCCGGGAGTCCTCTCGGGCTGAGGTTCTCCCTGCGCCTCAGGCGCCGCCGGGGGCTTGGCTCAGGGGTCGGTCGTCGCGCCGGGGGTGACCCTTGCCGACCGCGGGGGTGACTCTTCGCGACCGGTGTATGCGCACCCGCCCGCCCGTGCGCGCCGGGCTGCCCGCACCGTGCGTATGCTAGACTGAAGCGTTCACCCACATCCATCCCGAGGGATGGTCGCCGCGGTGGTGCCGGTCCAGGCCGGATCCGCGGGTCCTCCTTGGGCGCAACGAACACATAACCAGAAAGGAAACACCCATGCCGGCTGCCACTATGAAGCAGTTGCTGGAGTCCGGGGTGCACTTCGGACACCAGACCCGTCGCTGGAACCCCAAGATGAAGCCGTATATCTTCACGGACCGCGGCGGGATCCACATCATCGACCTACAGAAGACCACGAAGCTCCTCGATCGTGCGTACGACTTCACGCGCAACATCGGCGGGCGCGGTGGGTCGGTGCTCTTCGTGGGCACAAAGAAGCAGTGCCAGGACACCATCCGCGAAGAGGCCACCCGCGTGGGTATGCCCTTCGTCTCGCATCGCTGGCTCGGCGGTCTGCTCACGAACTTCAGCACGATCCACGCGCGCATCAACCGGCTGCACGAGTTGCGCCGGAAGAAGGAGGAAGGTGCGTTGGCCTTCCTGCCCACCAAGGAACGCATGAACCTGGAGCGCGAACTCGAGAAGCTGGAGACGAACCTCGGCGGTGTCGCCGACATGCAACGTCTGCCCGATGCCGTGTTCGTCATCGATCCCAAGCGGGAACTCATCGCCACCAAAGAGGTCATCAAACTCGGCATCCCCCTCATCGGGTTGGTGGACACCAACTGCGATCCGGATGAGGTTGACTACATCATCCCGGGGAACGACGACGCGATCCGCTCGTGTGGGCTGATCATTCGTACGCTCGCCCGCGCGGTGGAAGAGGGTCGGCAGAAGGTGAGCCCACGCGAGTTCGCCCAGGTCGATACCCCGGCGGCCGAGGCAGCGGCGGTTGAGACCGCGGCGGCAGAGGCCCAAGCCGCGCCGGTTGCGGCCGAAGAGGCCGTCCCGACGGCACCGGCGGCCGACCCTGAGCCTGCGGGCGAGGCAACGGTCGCGGAGCCCGAATCCGAGTAGTCGGCGACGGCCGTCGATGTGTGTGCAGCACATGCGCGGCCGCGGCAGCCGTTTCGAACTGACCCATAGCGTGTAGCGGCCCTTGGGGGCCTTGGAGGACGGACGAATGAGTGTAAGCGCACAGCTGGTGAAGGAACTCCGCGACAAGTGCGGAGCCGGCATGATGGATTGTAAGAGGGCCCTGGACGAGACCGACGGCGACGTGGACGAAGCGATCAAGCTCCTGCGGAAGAAGGGGATGGCCGCCGCCGACAAGAAGGCGGCCCGAGCGGCCAACGAAGGTCTCGTCGATTCGTACATTCACGGCGCCGGCACGCTCGGCGTGATGGTGGAGGTGAACTGCGAGACCGACTTCGTCGCTCGTAACGACGAGTTCAAATCGTTCGTGCACGACGTGGCCATGCACATCGCCGCCGCGGCGCCTCTGTACGTACGCCGGGAGCAGATCCCGGAGGACGTGGTGGCGGCCGAGCTGGACATATACACGGCCCAGGCCCGCGAGACCGGGAAACCGGAAGCCGTCCTCGCGAAGATCGCCGAAGGCAAGCTCAACAAATGGTACGCGCAGGTCGCGTTGCTGGAGCAGCCGTTCGTGAAGGATCCAGAGAAGACCATAGACGTCCTTCGCCGGGAGTTGGTGGCAAAGGTGGGAGAGAACATCGAGGTGCGGCGTTTTGCCCGGTTCCAGCTGGGTGAAGGCCTGAAGTAGGCTTGAGAGGGCGGCGCCGGCGGCGCCGCCCTTCTTGTATCCGGTACGTGAGTGCGTGTATCCGAGGGAGGGAGTCGGAGTGCCTGAGAGGACAGGATTCCCTGGTGGGGCGGCTGTGTTCGGGCGCGTGCTGCTCAAGCTGAGTGGCGAGGCCCTGGTGGGAGACGGCGTGTACGGGATCGACCCCGAGCGGATGATAGCGGTGGCCGGTGAGATCCGGAGCTCGGTGGAGTTGGGTGTCGAGACCGCGGTCGTGGTGGGGGCCGGGAACATCTTCCGAGGAGTGGCCGGCAGCGCCAAAGGCATGGACCGGACGGCCGCCGATTATATGGGCATGATCGCCACGGTGATCAACGCCATGGCCCTTCAGGACGCGCTCGAGAAGATGAACGTGCACACCAGGGTGCAATCGGCGATCGAGATGCGCGAAGTCGCCGAGCCGTATATCCGCCGCCGCGCGGTGCGCCACCTCGAGAAGGGCAGAGTCGTCATCTTCGCGGCCGGCACAGGCAACCCCTTCTTCACCACCGACACGGCGGCTGCACTCCGGGCCTTGGAGATCGGCGCGGAGGCCATCCTCATGGGCAAGCGGAAGTACGACGGTGTCTACGACGCGGACCCCGAACTCGTCCCCACGGCCCGCATGATCCCAGCCCTCACGCACAGGGAAGCCCTCGAGCGCGGGCTCAAGGTCATGGACTCGACGGCCCTGTCGCTGTGCATGGATAACGGGTTGCCCATCTACGTGTTCAACATGAGCGTCACCTCGAATATCAGCAGGGTCCTGCGGGGTGAGCACGTAGGCACGGTGGTATCATGTGACCGCGATGGGGAGGCGGGTGCCGGCTTCTCGGTCGGCGGGCGGTAGCGGAGGAGAGAGTTCGGCGCGGCCGAAGGGAGCATCCAGCATGATCGAGGAACTGCTTGAGGACGGCAAGCGCCGGATGGACGGTGCGATCGACGCGTTGCGGGCGGAGTTCGGCGGCGTACGCACCGGTCGTGCGTCCACGGCCTTGCTCGACCGCATATTCGTGGACTACTACGGTGCGCGCACGCCGCTCAAGCAGCTCGCGAACCTGGCGACTCCCGACCCGCGGCTCATCTCCATCCAGGTGTTCGACAAGACGGCGGTGAACCCCGTCGTGCGGGCGATCCAAGAATCCGATCTCGGTCTGAACCCGAACGTAGACGGCAATATCGTGAGACTGAACATCCCCGCCCTCACGGCAGAGCGCCGCAAGGACCTCGTGCGGCTGGTGCGGGGTATGGCGGAAGAGGGCAGGATCGCCGTACGCAATGTGCGACGAGACGTCATCCAGGATCTCAAAGAACTGAAGAAAGAGGGCGAGATCTCCGAGGATGACGAACGCCGGTCGGAAGACGACGTGCAGAAGCTCACCGACCAGCACGTGGAGCGCATCAACGAGCTCCTCCAGCACAAGGAGGAGGAGATCCTCGAGGTCTGATGGGCATCGTCGGACGTCTCAGGGGTCTGTACGGTCGGCGACGCCGGGAGGAATCCTCTCTTCCAGGTGAGATCCCTGCGGACCGCGTGCCCGACCACGTGGGCGTCATCATGGATGGTAACGGCCGCTGGGCGGCCAAACGCCATCTGCCGGTGGCGATGGGCCATCGGGAGGGCACCCGCGCGCTGAAGCGCACCGTGGAAGCCGCCATCCGGGCCGGAGTCCGTCAGCTCACGGTCTACTCGTTCTCAACGGAGAACTGGGGGCGACCGGCCGACGAGGTCCAGGGACTCCTGAGCCTTCTTGACGAGATGATCGACCGGGAGATCCCGGAACTCGACGAGAAAGGGGTGCGGGTAGTCTTCGTAGGGCGTCGCGACGGGTTGGCCGCCGAACTGGCGGGGAAGTTCGCCCAGGCGGAGGAAGCGACCCGCGCCAACACATCGTTGGATCTCTTCATCGCCTTCGACTATGGCGGCCGCCGGGAGATAGTGGACGCCGTCAGATCGGCGTTGACCGCGGGAGTCACCGCCACCGACCTCGATGAGCACACGCTCGGCCTGCACATGTATGCGCCGACCATGCGCGATCCCGACCTCGTCATCCGCACCTCCGGCGAGCTCAGGTTGAGCAACTTCCTGCTCTGGGAGTCGGCGTATTCCGAGCTGTACTTCAGCGAGGCCCTGTGGCCCGACTTCGACGAGACCGAGTTCCGCCGAGCCCTCGCCGACTACGCGTCTCGGGAGCGGCGCTTTGGCAAGCGGGAGCCAGCGCCCCGATCTCGCACCGCCCCGCCGCACCCTGACGGCGAAGCGTCGTCCTGAACCGAGCACTGAGAGCCCGCCTGCTGGTGGCCGCCATCGGCGTCCCGCTCGGGGTGGCGGTCGTTGTCGCCGGGAGTCCTTACTACGCGGGTGTCCTGGGTCTGCTGACCCTCCTGGCCCTGCACGAGTTCTACACGCTCGTTCGACCCTACCGGCCGAACCTGTTGGTGGGGTATCTCGGGGCCATCGGAGTGCTGGCCGCGGCGCATTTCTTCGGGATCGAGGGCGCCGCCGGTGCGATGGCCGGTTCGCTCGCGCTCTTCTTCCTGTGGGGGATGGGGGGACGCCTGGGCCACCACCTGGTGGGCCGCATGGCCGTCACCGCGTTCGGCCTGTTCTGGGTGGTCACCGGCTTTGTCCATCTGCTGCTGCTCCGAGGCCTTGAGAACGGCATGACCCTCACCATCCTGGCGGTGGGAGCTACCTGGACGAACGACTCAGCCGCCTTCTTCGTCGGCCGCGCCTTCGGGCGACACCGTATGGCACCCCGCATATCGCCCAAGAAGACCGTGGAGGGCGCCGTGGGTGGGCTCGTCGGCGCGGTGCTCTTCTCTCTGGTGATCGTCATGTATTCGGAGTGGCTTCCTGTTCGTGAGGCGGTGATCTTGGGAGTGGTGATCGGGGTTGTGGGTCAGTGGGGCGATCTCTTCGAGTCCGTGGTCAAGCGCGATCTGAAGCGGAAGGACTCCGGTCGTCTGCTGCCCGGTCACGGGGGCGTTCTCGATCGCTTCGACAGCCTCTTGTTCGTGGGTGTAGCCACCTACTGGACGGCGATCCTCCTGCTGGGGGATCTCGTCAAGGGGCCGACCGGGTGAGGCGCGTACTCGTCCTGGGCTCCACGGGCTCGATCGGGGTGCAGGCCTTGGAGGTCGTCGCGCGTACGCGGGACCTCACCGTGGTGGGCTTGTCGTGCGGTGGCCGGGTGAGTGAACTTGCGGCGCAGGCCACCGCGTTCGGCGTGGAAGACGTGGCCGTTGCCGACGAGGCGGCGGCGGTCGGGTTGCCTGGTGCGCTCTACCCCGGGCTGCGGGTGAGGACGGGCCCGGGTGCGGCGGCGCGCCTCGTGCGCGAGGTGGAGGCGGATCTCGTCTTGAACGGGATCGTCGGCTTTGCGGGCCTCGAAGCGAGCGTGGCGGCGCTGGAATCCGGGAGGTCGTTGGCGCTGGCGAACAAGGAGAGCCTCGTGAGCGGTGGTTCCTTCGTCACCGGCCTCGCTCGGCGGGTCGGTGCGACCATCCTGCCGGTCGATTCCGAGCATTCGGCTCTGTTTCAATTGCTCTCTGGAGAAGAGAGGACCTCAGTTGCCTCGCTTGTGCTTACCGCATCCGGCGGCCCGTTCCGGGGGCGCGTGGCGTCGGAGTTGGCCACCGTTGGCCCCGCCGACGCTTTGGCCCATCCCACATGGGACATGGGAGCCAAGATCTCCATCGACTCGGCCACGCTCATGAACAAAGGGCTGGAAGTGATCGAGGCCCACCATCTGTTCGGCGTCCCCTATGACGCCATCGAAGTCGTCGTGCACCCACAGTCTCTCGTGCACGCGCTGGTGCGTCTCGTCGACGGGGCGCTGCTCGCGCACGTGGGCATGCCCGACATGCGGGTGCCCATCGCCTACGCGTTGCGCTATCCGGAGCGTACGCCTCTAGAGACCGAGCGCCTCGAGCTCTCGACGGTCGGTGCCCTTACGTTCGAGGAAGCCGACACCTCCACGTTCCGGTGTCTGCAACTGGCTCGGGAAGCCGGAATGGCAGGCGATGCCCATACGTGTGCCCTGAACGCGGCCAACGAGATCGCGGTACAGGCGTTCTTGGGTGGAGAACTCGGGTTTCTGGGTATAGCGGAGGTGGTGGCTCGGGTTCTTGACGAGGTGGAGCCCTCCACACCCACTTCCTATGAAGAAACAGCCGCGATCGACGCCGCGGCGCGTGCTCGCGCCCGGGTCGTCGTCGAGTCAGGAGCAACGTGAACACTGTACTCAGCATCGTGATCGCCATCGTGGGGGTGGGCTTCCTCATCCTCGTGCATGAGTTTGGGCACTTCGTGGTGGCAAAAGCCACGGGGATGCGCGTTGAGGAGTTCAGTATCGGCTTCGGGAAGTACCTGTGGAGCCGGCGCGTGGGGGAGACAGTCTACGGGGTGTCGCGCGTGCCGCTGGGCGGATACGTCCGGGTCACGGGCATGCACGCCGAGGAGTTCGAAGAGCGGGTGCGGGCGGCCGAAGAGAACCGTCGGGCCCAGTCGCGCGACCCGGAGAGCCGGCTCACGGGCCTGTCCGCGATCAGTGACGAAGAGGTGGCAGCCACGCCGCTCGAGCGTCGGTACTACTCGCACCCGGTGTGGCAACGTATCCTCTTCATCGTCGCCGGGGTCTCCATGAACGTCGTCACCGCCTTCGTGCTGCTCTTCTTCTTGGGCACCCAGGGCTACTTCGAACCCACCACGGTCGTCGAACGCGTGGCTGCCGAGAGCGCGGCCGAACAGGCCGGTATTGCACCCGGCGACCGCATCGTGGAGATCGCAGGTGTGGAGATCGTGGACTGGGCCGATGTGCAGGCCACGGTCTTCACTCGTCCGGACGAGCGAGTGGTCGTGATCGTGGAGCGGGCCGGCGAGAGGCTGAGCCTCGAGACGGTCATCGGCTCGCGGGAAGACGGGCACGGCATCCTCGGAGTCGGACCCAGCGGTGAGGAGGTGGATCCCGGGTTCTTCGAGTCGATCTCCTTCGCGGGTGGACGTACGGCCGATCTCTTCGTCGTCACCTTCACGGGAATCAAGATGATGTTCACCGGCGACGCGCCCGTGACGGGCAGCGACGGACTGGCTGGGCCCGTGGGCATCGTGTCCATCTCCTCCGAGGCGGTCCGTAGCGGGTACTTCCTGAGCTTCCTCGCCTTTATAAGCGTGCAACTCGCCATTCTCAACATGCTCCCTCTCCTGCCCCTCGACGGGGGGCACGTGCTCTTCAGCCTCATCGAGAAGGTGCTCGGACGCGCGGTCTCGTTGCGCACGTTCGAACGTGTGTCCGCCGTAGGTATCTCCCTTTTTCTCCTGTTGATGGTCGTGGCCACGGGCAACGACATCACCCGCCTGTTCGGCGGGGGTCTCGGCTTCTAGCGTGTTCAGCGAGCGCCAGGTGAACGTGGGCGGCGTCCTGGTGGGAGGGTCGGCGCCCGTCGTGGTGCAGTCGATGACGAACACCCCCTCGGAGGACGTGGAGCTCACCCTTGGGCAGATCCGTTCTCTTGCGACAGCCGGTGCGGGATTGGTGCGCGTGGCCGTGCCTGACGAGTCCGCCGTTGCGGTCTTTGCCGAGTTGGTGGCGGAGTCGCCGGTGCCTCTGATCGCCGACGTGCACTTCGATCACCGGTTGGCCGTCGCGGCGCTGGAACGGGGGGCCGCCGGCGTGCGAATCAACCCGGGGAACATCGGCGGCCTCGAGCGAGCACGGGCCGTGGCGGAGGCGGCGGGGAAGTGGGGCGCCGTGATCCGCGTGGGTGTGAACAGCGGCTCGCTTCAGCGTGATCTGCGAGAGCTCGAAGGAACCGATCCGGCCGAGGCGTTGGTTGAATCGGCCGTGCGCTACTGCGCGTTCTTCGAGGGAATCGGTTTCAACGACCTCAAAGTATCGGTGAAGTCCTCCTCGCCGGTGGTGACCATAGAGGCGAACCGGCGACTTGCGCAACGCGTGCCGTACCCGCTGCATCTCGGCCTTACCGAAGCGGGCACGCCGTGGGCGGGTTCCATCCGTAGTGCGGTGGCCATCGGCACGCTGCTGGCCGAAGGAGTGGGGGACACCATCAGGGTCTCGCTCACCGGCGACCCTCTGGAGGAGATCCCGGTGGCCCGCGAGATCCTGGCCGGCCTGGATCTGATGGATGCCGGCCCGCGGGTGATCTCCTGCCCCACCTGCGGGCGCACGCGTATTCCCCTGGAGCGTCTGGCCACCGAGGTGGAGTTGCGGCTCCGAGAGTGGACCGAGCCGCTCGAAGCCCTCGGCCGCCCCTTGGAAGTAGCGGTCATGGGGTGCATCGTGAACGGGCCCGGGGAAGCCCGCAAGGCGGATTTTGGCATCGCGGGCGGAGACGGCGAGGGCATCGTGTTCGCCGCCGGACACCCGATCCGCAAGGTTCCGGAGGACCAACTCGTGGATGCGCTTTTCGCAGCGATCGAGGAGTGGCTGCGCCGGCAGGCCTGAGTCTTGGCCGGACGGTCGGCGGTTGGGTGCCCCACCAGGGTTGCGCGCCCCGGCCGCCGCATGTGCGCCGCAGCATGTGCGACAATCGGACACCGCACTCGCCCAAGGAGGTTCGATGAGAGCGTCGCAGCTCTTCATGCCCACGCTGAAGGAAGACCCGTCGGATGCCGAGGCCGCAAGCCACAAGTTGCTGGTGCGCGGCGGCTTCGTACGGCAATTCGCGTCCGGTATCTACATCTTCTTGCCTCTGGGCTGGAGGGTGATGGAACGTGTGAACCGCATCATCCGCGAAGAGATGAACGCGATAGGCGGGCTCGAACTCTCCATGCCCACACTCCACACCGCCGACGTGTGGCAGCAGACGGGGCGGTACTACGACATCGGCGGCGAGATGTTCCGGCTGAAAGACCGGGGCGGTCGCGACATGGTCCTGGCCATGACCCACGAAGAAGTGTTCGCCTGGCTTGCGTCCCGCGAGCTCCGGTCCTACCGCGACCTTCCGCAGATCTGGTACCAGATCCAGCTCAAATTCCGCGACGAACCCCGGCCCAAGGGCGGCATACTGCGGGTGCGAGAGTTCCAGATGAAGGACTCGTACAGCTTCGACGTCGACGCCGCCGGTTTGGAGGCGAGCTACGCCAAGCATATCCAGGCGTACGACCGCATCTTCGAGCGCACCGGACTCGTCTTCTATCGCGTCGAAAGCGACCCGGGCATGATGGGCGGGGCGCAGGCGCACGAGTACATGGCACCGTCGCCCGCCGGTGAGGATCGGGTGGTCTTGTGCGATTCCTGCGGCTACGCGGCCAACGTGGAGCTGGCGCGTTCGGTGCCCTCCGCCGCCGAGGGGTCTGCCGGCGAGGAACTCGAGGAAGTGGCGACTCCCGACCAGCGGAGCATCAAAGAGGTCTCGGCCTTCCTGGAGGTGCCGGAATCGTCGCTGATCAAATCGTTGCTGATGGTCGCGGGCGAGGAGCGGGTGCTCGTCTTGATGCGCGGTGACCACGAAGTGCACGAGGGCAAGCTCGGACGCTTCCTAGGCCGGGAGGCGCGAGCGGCCCATCCCGAGGAAGTGCTCGAGAGCACCGGCGTCGGCGTCGGCTTCGTGGGTCCTGTGGGGCTCGCGCTCCGGGTGGTGGCCGACGAAAGCCTGGATCCGGCGGGCCTTGGAGGAGAGCGGACGTACGTGGCGGGTGCGAACAAGCCGGACACCCACGTGCGCGGGGTCAAGCCGGGGCGAGACTTCACGGCCGAGTTCGCCGACGTACGGGCGGCTGCCCACGGCGATGGTTGCGTGGAGTGCGGGGCCGCGCTGCGGGCTGAGTCGGTCATCGAAGTGGGGAACATCTTCAAGCTGGGCACGAAGTATTCGGCGCCGCTCGGCGCCACCGTCCTCACGGAAGATGGAGCGGAGACGCCCATCGTCATGGGTTCGTACGGTATCGGGCCGGCCCGCATCGCCGCCTCCGCGGTCGAGCAGAGCCACGACGAGCGTGGCATCGTGTGGCCCAAAGCGATCGCGCCGTTCGATGTGCACCTGGTACAGGTGCAGTCCGCCGACGAGGTGCAGTCCGTCGTGGCGGAGTCGATCTACCGGACGCTCGAGGAGCGGGGTTGGCAGGTTCTGTGGGACGATCGCGACGAGCGGCCGGGAGTCAAGTTCAAGGACGCGGAGCTGATCGGATGCCCCGTCCGTGTCACGGTGGGACGCCGGGCCGCCGAAGGTGTGGTGGAAGTGGAGCCTCGAGCCGAGTCCGACGGGCGCCGGGAGGTGGCCGTCGAAGAGATTCAGACCGTGGTGGCGGCACTGTGGGACGCAGCCCGATGAACGGTGGCCGGCCCGTCTCGTAAACCGGCGAGTGAGCCTCAGGAGGGCCGTAAAGCTGGCAAGACTTCCCTACGGGAAGTTACTCTGTTGTTGGGGTGAAACGGGCTGTGTTATAATCCTTTGGACGTCACATCAGAACTCGAAGAAGTGTGCGGAAGTGGGAGCTGGTGCCCCACTTTCGCTGTGTATGGAGTCGGTACTGTGAAGCTGACGGAAACGTGGGTCCAACAGGTGCTCGACGGCATGGCGGCGTCGGTGGAGCTGGTGGCACTCGAAGAGGTGGGCAACAGGAGGCATCGTGTCCTCCGGGTTTTCGTGGACCACCCGGACGGTGTCACACACGACCTGTGCGCGGAAGTGTCGAGGGTGTTCGGCGAGGCCTTGGACCAGATCGATTGGTCCGACGGGCCTTACACGTTGGAAGTGAGTTCGCCCGGGTTGGAGCGTCCACTGCGAAAGCCGGCGCATTTCCAGGCTACTGTAGGGAAGAAGGTGTACGTGAAGACGTTCGCCGAGGTTGGCGGACGGAAGGTCTGGCGCGGGACACTGCTAGAGGTGGGCGCACAGGGCATCGTGGTGCGAGAGGACGACCACGAGGTGGAAGTGCGGTTCGACGAGATCGCCCGTGCGCATGTAGTGTACGAGTTCGAGTAGGGGAGAGGGAATGAACAAGGAGACTATCGAGGCCCTCCGCCAGATAGAGAAGGAAAAGAGCATCCCCTTCGATATCCTCATCGAGGCGCTTGAGGACGCCCTCCACTCCGCCTACAACAAGACCGCCAACGCGGTCCCGTTCTCCGACGTGTCCATCGACCGCGACACGGGCGAGATCCACGTGTTCGAACTCACCTTCCCTCCGGGTCAGGAGCCCGACCTCGATGTCGAGGAGGGCGAGGAAGTGGAGATCGACTACAGTATCGCCGAGCGTGAGGAGATCACGCCCGACGACTTCGGCCGGATCGCCGCCCAGACCGCGAAGCAGGTGATCTACCAGCGCATCCGAGAGGCCGAGCAGGATCTGTTCTTCCGCGAATACTCGACTCGGGTCGGCGAGATCGTCACCGGTATCGTCCAGCAGTCCGACAATCGCTATACGCTCGTGGATCTCGGACGTGTCGAAGGTCTCTTGCCCAAGAGCGAGCAGGTGCCCACCGAGCGCTATGAGCACGGTATGCGCTTGAAGGCCGTGATCAAAGACGTGGAGCAGAACCCGAAGGGTCCGCCCATCATCCTCTCGCGGCGTAGCGACGACTTGATCCGCCGCCTGTTCGAGTTGGAAGTGCCCGAGATCGCGGACGGCCTGGTGGAGATCGTCGGTGTGGCGCGTGAACCGGGCTACCGCTCCAAGATCTCGGTGATCTCGCACAGCGACGGTGTCGACCCTGTTGGTGCCTGCGTCGGCCCGCGTGGCTCGCGCGTGCGCATGGTGGTGTCGGAACTCCGCGGAGAGAAGATCGACATCATCCCCTACAACGACGAGCCCGCCCGCTTCGTGGCTAAGGCCCTGTCTCCGGCTCGTGTGCGTGAGGTCTTGCTCGATGACGACGCGAGAGAGGCCACGGTTGTCGTACCCGACGACCAGCTGGCGCTGGCCATCGGCAAAGAGGGTCAGAACGCGCGGTTGGCCAATCGTCTCACCGGTTGGAAGGTCGACATCAAGTCGGAGAGCGAGATGGCCGACGTGGAGGAGTCTTTCGCCGTCACGGAGCAGGAGATGGAGGCAATGGACGGCCGATGCCACGCGCTCACCAGCGGGGGCAAACGTCGCTGTCCGAACGCGGCCTTGCCGGACAGCAAGTACTGCGGCATACCCGCGCACCAGGCCTTGGCGGCGGAGGAATAGAACGGAAAGATGTGGCACAGCGGCGGGAGTGCGCCCTCCGGCCTCCAGGAGCCCGGAGCGTCGGTGCGTGGGCTGCGGTCGACGTGCCCGCCAAGACGAGTTGGTCCGGTTCCGTCTGGATACGGAGCAGGATCCCCCCCGGGTGGTGGTCGACACCGGCCGGAGGCGGCTGGGTCGAGGAGCCTATGCCTGCGCATCAAGGATGTGCGTGGATACGGCACTTCGGCGCAGGGGCTTTCAGCGGGCGTTTCGTATGAGCGTTCACGCCGACGCGGAAGAGCTGTACCTGGCGATCCGCAGCCGGCTAGATGAGGAAACCGGACCGATGGTAGGTGAGTGATCGTGGCGAAGAAGAGGATCTACGAGTTGGCAAAGGCGCGGGGGGTTGCCACCCAGGAGCTCGCTGAGCAGCTGCGTGCTGCGGGCGTAGAGGTTAAGAGCAACCTGGCGAGCGTTGAAGAGGCCGACGTCGAACGCGTACTCGGTCCGGTGGGTGGCAAGAAGACGGTCTCCACCAAGGCGGCCCCCGCCAAGAAGGAGCCTGCGAAGAAAGAGCCGGCTAAGAAGGAGCCTGCGAAGGCCGAAGTCAAGGCGGAGAAGTCGGCCCCGAGCAAGAAGGACTCACCGGCGAAAGAGGACACGTCCGCCCCTGCCGCCGCAGAGGTCGCTGAGTCCGCTCCGACGGAGGAGCCCGACGCTCCTCCGGCTCCCCCGACCGAAGCGTTGCCCGCCGCAGAGCAGAAAGAAGAGAAGCCGGCAAAGGCGTCAACGAAGACCGCCGCAACCCGCGCGGGAGCCAAGCCGGACCGGCCTCTGGGCCCGAAGATCGTCGCCACGGCTGAGGAAGTACGTGCGGCCGAGGAGGCCACCGCCGCCCGCATGGCCAAGGTAGGGGGCCCTGCCCGCCGAGGCGGCAAGGGCCGGGGGCCCCGCCTGGACGGCATCCCCACGGTAGTAGGGCCGGGCGTCCCCGTGCGCAAAGGAGTCAAGCCGTCGAGCACCGTGCTCCGGAAAGGCGAGGAACCGCCGGCTCCCGAGCCCAAACCAGAACCGAAGCCCGAGCCCAGGGCCGAGAACAAAGGGGATCGTCCCGGCGGACGTCCCGCGCCCGCGCGCCCCGGCGCGCCGGCGGGCCCACGACCGGGTGGACCGAAGCCAGGCGGCGCGGCGGCCGGATCCCGGCCGCCCGCTGCGCCGGCAGCTCCGGCAGCTGCGGGGGCCAAGGGTCGCACGCCGACTCGACGCCAAGGACCGGGGGAGTCGACGTACACGCCCGGGGGCCGTATGTGGAAGCCGGGTGAAACCTCCACTCGCAGGCGGGTCGTGATCGATTCGCAGGCCGGGAGGCGCGGCGGCAAGGGCGGCGGCCGAGGGATGAAGGGGTCGGGGGCGACCGCGGAAGCCGAGCGCGCACCCATCAAGAAGAAGGCCGCCCCCGGCACGGAGACGCCGGTGGCGATCCCGAGCGGGGCCATGGTCAAGGACTTGGCCGAAGCACTCGAGATCGGGCCGGGCGAGATCATCATGACCCTCATGAAGTTGGGGGAGCTCGTCACGATCACCCAATCCTTGAGTGACGACGCCATCCTCATCGTGGCCGAGGAATTCGAACGCAAGGTGGAGATCAAGCACGCGGAGGAAGAGGTCGAGCTCACCTTCGAGGACGATCCCGCCGATCTGGTGGATCGGGCTCCGGTGGTCACGGTCATGGGTCACGTGGACCATGGGAAGACCTCCCTGCTCGACGCCATCCGCGAGACCGAGGTGGTAAAGGGCGAGGCAGGCGGCATCACGCAGCATATCGGCGCCTATCAGGCCCACCACGGCGATCGTCTCGTCACCTTCATCGACACCCCGGGCCACGAGGCCTTCACGGCCATGCGGGCCCGCGGCGCCAAGGTCACCGACGTGGCCGTCATCGTCGTGGCGGCGAACGACGGGGTGATGCCCCAGACGATCGAGGCCATCGATCACGCAAAAGCGGCCGAAGTGCCCATGCTGGTGGCCATCAACAAGATCGATCTACCCGATTCGAATCCCGACCGTGTCAAGCAGCAACTCTCCGATCACGGCCTGCAGCCCGAAGAGTGGGGCGGCACCACGGTCATGGTGGAAGTATCCGCGAAGAAGCGTCTCAATCTAGAAGACCTCATGGACATGATTCTCCTTGTGGCCGACGTGCAGGAACTCAAGGCCAATCCGAATGCTTCCGCGTCCGGTGTGGTGGTGGAGTCGCAGCTGGACGTGGGCCGCGGCCCCGTCGCCACGGTTCTGGTCCAGAGGGGCACGCTGCACGTGGGCGACTCGCTCGTGTGCGGGGAAGCCTACGGCAAGGTGAAAGCCATGCTCGACTTCAAGGGCGAGGTGCTTACCGAGGCGGGTCCGGCGGTCCCGGCGCAGGTGCTCGGCTTCAACAGCGTGCCCGCGGCCGGAGATTACGCGCTGGCGGCCAAGGACGAGCGCGACGCCCGGCAACAGGCCGAGGGCCGAACCGCCCGTCTCCGCATGGAGATGAATGCCCGGGGCTCCGGAGCAACCAGCCTCGACGACTTCTACAAGCGCCTGAAAGAGGGCGAAGTGAAGGAACTCGCGCTCGTCATCAAGGGCGACGTGGGAGGCTCGGTCGAAGCACTGGTGGAGGCCCTCAACAACATCAGTCACCCAGAGGTCAAGGTGCGCGTCATCCACTCGGGTGTGGGTGGTATCAACGAGTCCGACGTCATGTTGGCTGTGGCGTCGAATGCGGTCGTCATCGGCTTCAACGTGCGTCCCTCGGTATCGGCAAAGGCATCGGCCGACGAACAGGGTGTGGATATCCGCACGTACAGAGTCATCTACAAGGCCATCGAAGACATCGAGGCGGCCCTTATGGGTCTGCTCGAGCCGGAGAAGGTGGAGAACGATCTCGGCTCGATGGAAGTGCGACAGATCTTCAAGGCGTCGCGTATCGGCACCATCGCCGGCTGCTATGTGCTCTCCGGCAAGGTGACCCGGAACGCGAAGATACGAGTGGTCCGCAACGGTTCCATCGTCTTCGAGGGTGGGTTGGCTTCGCTGAAGCGCTTCAACGAGGACGTGCGTGAGGTCCTGGCCGGTTTCGAGTGCGGAGCTCACTTGGACGGCTACGATGACGTCAAGGAAGGCGACATCATCGAAGCCTACGAGATCAAGGAAGTTGCCCGGACCAGCTAGCAGGCCGCCGCGCGGCTTCGTGGGCATCGTGTCCGCGGAGCTGCGTTTCGGCGAAGCGGGGTCACTCAAAGATAAGCGCATGCACCTGCGCCGGGTACGCGACCGGCTGACGAAGCGGCATGGAGCCACCTTCGCGGAGATCGGATATCAGGATCTCTGGCGTAGGGCCGTGGTGGTATTCGCGGTTGCCTCCTCCGACGTCCACGAGCTCGAGAAGCGTGTCGCGGCTGCCATAGCCTTCCTCGATTCACAGGAGTGGGAGCTGGCGTGGGTGCACGAAGAGGTGGTGGAGATAGATGAATGAGAAACGCTACCGGATGCGCAGGGTGAACGAAGCCCTGCGGGAAGTCCTCGGCGCGACCATCGGTCGGGGGCTGAAGGATCCCCGTATCGGGTTCGTCACGGTGACGGCGGTGGAGGCGACGAACGACCTTCGCCAGGCGCGGGTCTACGTATCCGTCCTGGGCAAAGAGGCGGAGAAGGCCCAGACTCTGCTCGGTCTACGATCCGCGGAGGGTTTCTTGCAGGGCGTGATCAGCGACGAATTGCAGCTGAAGCGCACGCCCACCTTGGAGTTCGTCTACGATGAGAGCATCGACCGAGGGCTGCACATGGACGCATTGTTGCGGGCCGAGACTCGGCACCTACCCCTCGAAGACGCCACGCCGGCGGTCGAGCCCGAGGAGCAGGCCGATGTCGATGAGACGGATCTCGCATGAAGCGCATCACCCATCGGGAGATCGCCGAGAGACTGCCGGGCGAAGTGGATATGCTCATCATGTCCCATGAGAACCCCGACGGCGACGCGCTCGGGTGTGTGAGTGCCCTGGCCGCCATGGCCCGGGAGTTGGGAGTCTCGTACCGTATGTACATCCCCGGGGATACCCCGTTTCCGGCCGAGTACGCCTTTCTCCCCGGATTGGACGAGGTCATGCGCGGCCCGTTCCCCACGGCCGGGGAGCAGACCACCGCGTACATCATGGACTGTGCCACCGCCACCCGACTCGATCCGACGGGCCTGGAGTGTCTGGGCGAGTGCATCAACATCGACCACCACCAGGACAACCCCGGCTTCGGTACTCTGAACCTGCTCGATCTGGAGGCCGCATCCACTACCCAGATCCTCTACGACATCTTCATATCGGGCGATCTGCCCATGACTCCCGAGATTGCCACCTGCCTGTACGTGGGCCTCGTCACGGACAGCGGGCGGTTCCAATACTCGAACACCACGCCGGCCGTCCACCGGATGGCTGGCGCCCTCCAGGAAGCCGGCGTGAACGTGAACGAGATCTACCGCCGACTCTACGAGACCACACCCGTGGAGAAGCTCTTGCTCCTCGGCCGTGCCTTGGACCATCTTGAGATCAGACTTGGCGGCAGACTGGTCGTCTCCTGGGTGGACTCGACAGATTTCGCGGCCACCGCAGCCGACGAACGACACACCGAAGGCATCATCGACAGTCTCCGACGCATTCGGGGCGTACGCGCGGCGGCCTTCGTTCGCGAACTCTCCGGGGACGACGGCGTTCAGCAGAAGGTCAGTCTGCGTTCCACGGACGGATCCATCGATGTCGCGGCTCTGGCGCACCTACGGGGCGGGGGAGGGCACGTACGCGCCGCGGGCTTCACCACCTCCGGCGACACGACGTCGGTCCTCGCCTGGATCGAACGGGAGATCGAGGCGCTATTGTGAACGAGGACGCCTCGGAGCGCAGGGCTTCCGGGGTCTCCCGAGTCGTATTGGTGGACAAGCCCGAGGACTGGACCAGCTACGACGTGGTGCGACGCACCAAGGGAGTCTACAAGGGCAAGATCGGGCATGCCGGCACGCTGGACCCCTTCGCCACCGGCCTGCTGCTCCTACTGCTTGGGCAGGCGACCCGTCTCTCTTCGTTCTTCATGGATCTTCCCAAGGAGTACCTCGTCACGGTGCAGTTCGGCGTGGTCTCCAGCACGGGTGATCCCACCGGGCGGCTGGAGCCCACCGGGCGCACCACGGACGCGCAATCCGTGCTCGCGGTGTTGGACCGCTTCCGAGGTGAGATCGTGCAGCGCGTGCCGCTGACCTCGGCCGTGAAGGTGGACGGCGAGCGGCTGTACCGCAAAGCTCATCGCGGAGAAGAAGTCGAGACTCCGGAGCGGGAGGTGATGGTCTACGATCTCACCGTCGTAGGATTCGACGCCGAGCGACAGCGTATGGAACTGCTCGCGGTGACCGGGAAGGGCACCTACGTACGGCGCCTGGCCGAAGACATCGGGGAGGCTGTGGGCGCGGGCGCACACGCGGCCAACCTGCGGCGGAAGCGTGTGGGCGGCTTCCGCGTGGCCCAGGCGGTGGAGCCGGATGCCCTGACTCCCTCCTTGGTGCGAGACGGTAGCCCCGGCACCGTGTTTCCGCTCTCGGAAGCCCTCGCCTATCTGCCGCGTCTTGAGGTCTCCCCTGCTGAGGCCCGCCGTGTCTCCAACGGCAACGATCTCGCGGCGGGCCCTGACGGTCCGTTCACCGTGCACGGCGAGGAAGGTCTCCTTGCGATCTACGAGACTCGGGGAGACCGCGTCCGGCCGCGTATGGTCTTTCCGAGCCCCGAGGAGTGAAGCCCGGGTTGGAGGGGGTAGTATCTACAGCGGAGTCGGCGACGGACCGGCCACGAGGGGACGGTGCGGGGATGCGGGTATACAGGAGCATCGGAGAGGTTGCCGACCAGGTGGAGATGCCGCGGTCGGTGGCTATCGGCAGCTTCGATGGGTACCACCGGGGACACCAGGCCATCGTGACCAAGGCGGTCCAGGCCGCCCGGGCCATGGAAGGGTCGGCCGCCGTTCTCACCTTTGAACCCCACCCGAGTACGGTGCTGAGTCCGAGGAATCACCCCACGCTGTTGAGCCCGTTCGAGCTGAAGGTTCACTTGCTGGAGGAGGCGGGGGTGGACGAACTCGTGGCCCTCCCGTTCGACGCCGCCTTTGCGGCGCTGTCCCCGCGGGAGTTCTGCGAAAGTGTGCTATCCGAACGGCTCAACGCCCGGCAGGTCATGGTGGGCGAGAATTTCCGCTTCGGCTCGGGCGGCAGCGGCAGCGCCGAGGACCTCATCGCCTTCGGCCAATTGAGCGGCTTCTCGGTGACGGCGATCGGACTGGTGATCGCCCGCGGCCTGCCGGTATCGAGCACCCGTATCCGCCGTCTCGTAGCGGAAGGCCGAGTGGAGGAGGCGGCCGAGCTGCTCGGCAGACCCCACACTCTAGACGGTTTCGTTGCGGGTGGGGCTGGACGCGGGCGCGATCTGGGCACCCCCACCGCCAACCTCGAGGTGTCGCCGGGCGCGGCGGTGCCGGCACCCGGCGTCTACATCACGCGCACGCACGTCGACACGGGGGATGTCCGTCCATCGGTCACGAGCATCGGAACCAACCCCACCTTCGAGACTGACGACGTCCTACGGATCGAGACGTTCGTACTGCAGTTCGGTGGCAACCTCTACGGCCGGCGTATCCGGGTGGAGTTCCTGGAGTGGATTCGGGGGCAACACGCCTTCACCGATGCTGCCGAGCTCCAGGCCCGAATCGCCCGCGATGTCCAGACTGCCGAAACCTTCTTCGCCGGTCGTCGGTAGGTGGTCGGCGCCCGCGGGAATCCGGGCCAGGAGGAGACTACAATGAGGATAGCCAGCCTGGCTTTGTGGTAACCTACTGCGGTCGTCCACACGGACGCCACGCATTCACACCTGCTTCTCGGCCTGGATCGCAACATTCATGCTGGGGGCACGGAGCCCAAGGAGGCTATGCATGCTGAGTACGGAACGCAAGATCGAGATCATCGATCGCTTTAAGAAGCACGAGGGCGACACGGGATCTCCCGAAGTGCAAATCGCGATCCTCACCGAGCAGATCAACGTGCTCACCGAGCATCTGAAGATCCACAAGAAGGACCATCACTCCCGGCGCGGATTGTTGAAGATGGTCGGTCGGCGGCGCCGTCTTCTGAACTATCTCCAGAAGCAGGAGATGGAGCGCTACCGCACGGTCGTGAAGGAACTCGGACTCAGGAAGTAAGGGACCGCTGAGGCGGCGCCACGGGGCGCCGCCTCTCACGTCTGTTCCGCCGCACCGGTGGAACGGCGACGGCCCTCGTATAGACGGTTCGCCCCGGGAGGGACCTGGGAGCGGCACAGCGAAAGGCGAAGAGAGAGAATGACAGAGCAGGCAGCGGCGCAGACGAGCACCACGACCATCCAGATCGGCGACAAGACCATCACACTGGAAACGGGGCGTCTGGCCAAGCAGGCCGACGGAGCGGTACTGGTCCGTTCGGGCGACACGATGGTGCTGGTCACCGCGGTCGTGTCCAAGAACGAGAGGAACGTCGATTTCTTCCCCCTCACGGTGGATATCGAAGAGGGGATGTACGCAGCCGGCAAGATCCCCGGCGGTTTCATCAAGAAGGAAGGGCGGGCGAGCGAGCAGGCCATTCTGACCGCACGCCTCACCGACCGTCCGGTGCGGCCCTTGTGGCCCAAGGGCTTCAACAAGGAAACCCACCTCGTGGCCACGGTCCTGTCCGTAGACAAGACCAATCCCTACGACGTGTTGGCGATTCTCGGCGCGTCGGCGGCCCTCAGCATCTCGGGGGCGCCGTTCGCCGGTCCTATCGGGGCCGTGCGCGTAGGGCAGGTGGACGGTGCGTGGGTGGTCAACCCCACGTACGCCGATCTCGAGTCCAGCCCGATCAACCTCATCGTGGCCGGCACCGCCGACGCCATCAGCATGGTGGAGGCCGGGTGCAAAGAGGTCAGCGAATCCGACATCTTGGCGGCTCTGGACGTGGCCCACGCCGCCATCAAGGTTCAAGTGGCCGCCATATCTCAGTGGGCCTCGGAGATCGGCAAGCCGCCCATGCAATTCGAGGAGCGTCTGCCCGATCGCACTCTGGTAGACCGCATCAAGGCGGGCTTCGCCGCCGAGATCCTCCAGGGAGTCTCGGTGCTCGAGAAGCATGCACGTTCGGCCGCGGTGGCCGAGGTGAAGCAGCGCGTGGTGGCGGCCCTTCAGGCGCCCGAAGGTGCGGACGCCGTGACCCACGGCGCCGCCGTCTCCAAGGCCTTCGACGCGGTCGAGAAAGAGGTCGTCCGGAAGCGGATCGCCATCGATAAGGTACGGCCCGACGGTCGGGCCCAGGATGAGATCCGTACGGTGACCGCCGAGGTGGGAGTCACGCCTCGCACACACGGGTCCGGGCTCTTCACCCGCGGCCAGACCCAGGTCATGACCCTCCTCACACTCGGGGCGAGCCGGGACGAGCAGCGTATCGACGGCCTGTCGGTGGAGGAATCGAAGCAGTTCATGCATCACTACAAGTTCCCGCCGTTCTGCGTTGGTGAGGCCGGCTTCATGCGCGGGCCTGGTCGGCGCGAGATCGGTCACGGCGCTCTCGCCGAGCGGGCCCTCGTGCCCGTAGTGCCGGAGCACGCGGACTTCCCCTACACCATCCGTCTCGTGTCGGAGACCCTCGAATCGAACGGCTCCAGTTCTATGGCCAGCGTGTGCGCGTCGACCCTCGCCATGATGGACGCGGGCGTGCCGATCAAGCGTCCGGTCGCCGGCATCGCCATGGGTCTCGTGAAGGAGATGGACGAGTACATCGTCCTCACCGACATCGCGGGCGTGGAAGACCACCTCGGGGATATGGACTTCAAGGTGGCCGGCACGGCCGAGGGCATCACGGCCCTCCAGATGGACATCAAGATCAAAGGCGTCACGTCGGGCATCATGCGCGACGCGATGGAGCAGGCCCGCAAGGCTCGGCTCTTCATCCTCGACAAGATGGCGGAGTCGATTGCCGTCCCACGCACAGAGCTCAAGGAGTTCGCGCCCCGCATCATCACGGTGAAGGTGGCGAACGACAAGATCGGCGCCGTCATCGGCAAGGGCGGCGAGACCATCCGCGGCCTGGAAGCGGAGTTCGACTGCACCATCGAGATCGACGACGAGGGCTTTGCCAAGGTGTTCGCCACCGACGGTCGTCTGGGTGAGGCGTGCGCCGAGCGCATCCGCAGCATCACGAAAGACATCGAGCCCGGTGAGATCATCGTGGGCCGGGTTGTGTCCACCACGAACTTCGGTGCCTTCGTGAACCTGAAGCCGGGTACGGACGGCCTCGTGCATATCTCGAAACTCGGTGCGGGCCGGCGGGTCGACACCGTGGAAGAGGTGGTCGAGCGCGGCGACGTGGTCAAGGTGGAAGTGCTCGATGTGGCCATCCAAGGTGGCAAAGAGAAGATCAGCCTGCGTCTGATCGAAAAGCTGGGCGACGAGGCCGAGCAGTAGAGGGCGCGGCCATCCAAGACTACAGACTGGAACAGCTGCCGAACGGTCAGCGGCTCATCACCGAGCAGCTGGGGCACGTGCGTTCCATCAGCCTTGGGTTCTGGATACCGGTGGGCTCCCGGAACGAGACCGGGAGCCTCATCGGTACCACCCATTTCATCGAGCATCTCCTTTTCAAAGGCTCGAGCCGGTATACGGCGGAGCGCACCGCACAGGTCTTCGATACGCTGGGCGGCGAACTCAATGCTGCCACCTCGAAGGAGTACGTGGTGGTCTACGGGCGTTTCGTGGACGAGCAGATGCCCGTCGCTATGGACGTCCTGGTGGACATGCTCCTCACACCGACCTTCGCCGATCTCGATAACGAGCGCGAGGTGGTGCTCGAGGAGATCGCCATGTACGAGGACTCACCGCAGGATCTCATCCACGATCTCCTCACAGAGACGGTCTTCGGCGATCATGCTCTTGGGCATCCCGTCCTTGGCACCCGCGAAGCTCTCACGAACGTCACGGAAGAGCAGATCCGTGGGTACCATCGCCGGCATTTCGGCTATAGCGACATGGTCGTGGCGGCCGCCGGCAACGTGGACCACGATCGTCTCCGTGAGATGTTGCTGGCCGAACACCCAGTGGACGCCAGCGCCGGGGTCGACCGGACGAGCCAGGAGCACGAGGTGAGTCCGAGGCGCGCCTTCCTCACCAAGGAGACCGAGCAGATGCACGTGTGCCTGGGCGGTCGCGGCCTCCCGAGGAACGACCCGCGACGGTTCGTGCTCTCCGTGTTGGATAGCCTCCTCGGAGGTTCTCTCAGCTCTCGCCTCTTCCAGGAGGTGCGCGAGAAACGGGGTCTCGTGTACAGTATCTACTCCTTCAGCAGTATGTATCGGGAGACGGGGATGGTGGGTGTGTACTTCGGGTGTCGCCCCGACCGTCTGGTACAAGTGACCGAGACGGTGGAGGCCGAGCTCGCCCGAGTGAGCACCGAGCCGGTGCCCGCGGAGGAATTGCGGAGGGCGAAGGAGCATCTGAAAGGGCGTCTGATCCTCGGACTGGAGAGCACCAACAGCCGCATGCACCGACTGGGCAAGGGACTTCTCACGGGCTCCGAGATACTCGGCTTGGACGAACTCACGAGACGGGTGGACGCAGTTGACGCCGCGCAGGTACTGGATCTGGCCGCGGAGCTCTTCGATCCAGGCGCGTTCTCAGTGGCAGGCATAGGCACAGACGAAGCCGTCTTCAAGCAGGCTTTCTCCAACGGCTCCCTGGGAGTTTCCACGCGCTAGGGCCGAGGCGCATGTTCAGGTAGTCACGCATGCCCGACTCGACTTCCGCGGTTTCCTAACATCCGGGCGCGGGTCGAGATCCACAAAGGGGGTTTCACCCATGGGACTTATCGATGTCGTGGTGAGCGGAGCACTCGGCCGGATGGGGCGTACCGTATGTGCCGCCGTGCTGGCCGAGCCCGACCTGGTGCTCGCGGGTGGAGCGGATCCGGCATGGGAGACGGCTCCAGGGGTTCCCGGCCTTCCGTTCTGCGTATCCGACCTCTCCGAGGCCTTGACCCGCGTGGAGCGGGATGCCGGCGAGTCCGCCCGCGGGCGCGTCGTGGTGGATTTCACGGCGCCGGAAGCCGTGGTGGGGAATGTGCTCACCTGTCTGGAACGAGGATGGCCCGCCGTCGTGGGCACCACCGGGCTCGCCTCCGGCGATCTGGAGCGTCTGGTGGAGGCGGCGGAGCGCACCGGCACGCCGGCCCTTCTGGCCCCGAATTTCGCCCTAGGGGCGGTGTTGATGATGGAGTTCGCCCGCGTGGCCGCGAAGCACCTCGATGCCTGCGAAGTGATCGAGCTTCACCATGAAGCGAAGCTCGATGCCCCGTCGGGGACGGCTCGTCGTACGGGCGATCTGATAGAAGAAGTGTGGCGCAGCCGCGGCTCGGACAAGCGCGTGCCGATCCACAGCGTGCGACTGCCGGGGCTCGTGGCTCATCAGGAGGTGGTGTTCGGCGGTGTGGGGCAGACCCTGACCATCCGTCACGACTCCCTTGCCCGCGAGTCGTTCATGCCGGGCGTCGTTCTGGCGACGCGCCGCGTGGGTGCGTTGCAGGGACTGGTAGTGGGATTGGAGAACATCCTGTAGGGGCTCAGTGCCGGCGACCGCCGGCCGCGAAGGCGGCGTGCGGCGGGACCGGACGCAGTGGAGGCTTACCTGGACATACAAGACATAGCACCGCGACTCAAAGTGATACCCCTCGGCGGCCTCGGCGCCATCGGCAAGAACATGACCGTGTTCGAATACGGCGAAGACATCGTCGTGGTGGACGCCGGCCTCATGTTCCCGGACAACGAGATGCTCGGCATCGATCTGGTGCTGCCTGACTTCTCATATCTCCGTGACCGGCGCGAGCGAATAGTGGCGATCATCCTCACTCACGGGCACGAGGACCACGTGGGGGCCCTCCCGTACCTCCTCCGCGAGATGCCCGAGGTGCCGGTGTACGGCACGCGCCTCACGCTCGGCCTCGTCAACGGCAAGCTCGGCGAGCACGGCCTTCAGGGTCAGGTGTCCCTGAATGAGGTCGGCCCCGCCTCTCGCCTCGAGCTCGGTGCGTTCCAGGCTGAGTTCCTCGAGGTGTGCCACAGCATCCCCGACGGCGTCGGGGTGGTGTTGCGCACACCGGTGGGAGTGGTTGTACACTCGGGCGACTTCAAGCTCGACCAGACCCCGGTGGACTGCCGGGTCACGGCCATGCACCGTTTCGGCGAGTTGGGGCAGCAAGGTGTGCTGCTGTTGCTCTCCGACTCCACGAACGCCGAGACCAGCGGCTTCACGCGGCCGGAACGATCGGTGGGCAGCAACCTGGATTCCATTTTCGCACAGGCCGAGGGCCGGGTGATCGTGGCTTCGTTCGCGAGCCACATCCACCGCATCCAGCAGATCTTCAACGCTGCGGCAAAGCTGAACCGCTCTGTGGCCGTTGTGGGGCGTAGCATGACCAAGAACATCAACATCGCCGCGAACCTCGGGTATCTCACCATCCCCGAAGGCACGCTCGTGCGACCCCAGGACATTCCGGACATACCGGACGACAGCTTGGTCATCCTCTCCACGGGCAGTCAGGGCGAGCCCATGTCGGCTCTCGCCCGGATGGCGGCCCGCGATCACCATCTCGTCAACATCATCCCGGGCGATACCGTGGTCATCTCGGCGAAGCCGGTGCCGGGGAACGAACGGAGCGTCCACCGCACGATCAACCGCCTCTTCGCCGCAGGCGCGAAGGTCATCTACGGCGCGGAAGCCGAGGTGCACGTGTCCGGACACGCGGCCGCCGAGGAACTCAAGATGCTCCTCAACATGGTGAAGCCCACATACTTCGTGCCCGTGCACGGCGAGTATCGTCATCTCTATTTTCACGCGGAGCTGGCCCGGCAGACCGGCGTGCTGGACGAGAACGTCTTCATCATGGAGGACGGGGATGTGCTCGAACTCACTGATGACTCAGCCCGCATCGCGGGGCGCGTCCAGGCCGGCATGATCTTCGTCGACGGTTTGGCGATGGGCGACTTCCAGGACGTGGTACTCCGAGATCGCCATCATCTGGCCACCGACGGGGTGGCCATCGTGGTGGTGACGCTGAGTTCGCAGTCCGGCACCGTGGCGGCGGAGCCTGAAGTAGCGCTCAGAGGCTTCGTCCATACGGGCGATCCGGAGGAGTTGGTGGCCGAAGTCAAGGAGCGCGTGATGGCCGCCCTGTCCAGCGACGAGGTGCAGGGCATCACCGATGCGTCCATACTCAAAGCGCACATACACGACGAGGTTCAGAGGTTCTTTCGCAAAGAGGCCCGGCGTCGCCCGCTCGTTCTCCCCGTGATTGTGGAGGTGTGAGCGTGGTGCGACTCGAGGAACCCGTTTCATGAGTCGCTCCTCCGGTGGGGACAGGGAGCCGACCGTGGTGCGACCGAAGGCGCGGGCACGGAAGTCAGACGGTAAGACCCCCGTCGGGGGCCCTCGGCGAGGGGCGACCGCGGGTGCACCCGCCTCTTCGGGGTGGGCGCGGCACCGGCGGGAACTCGTGGCGCTCGCCTGTTTGGGCACCGCCGTCTTCCTGAGCTACGTGCTCGTGGCCCGGGAGACGGGCGGCTTCTTGGGAGATATGGGCGGCACGGCCCTGACGGTGTCCCTGGGGCGCCTTGCCTTTCTGCTTCCGCTCGCCTTGCTGACCGTAGCCGCGTGGCTCGTGCTCGATTTCCCACTGCGCTGGAGTTCGGTGTGGGCGTGGGGGGTCGCGGTCTGCGTGGTCGGCCTTGGCCTTTTGACGGCGGCCGGCTTCCCGCCGATCGGGTCGGGCCACCAGGCTGCCACCTTCGTTCGGACGGTCTACGAAGGCCGGGCCGGGTGGCTCGGAGAAGCCGCGTACGTCGCGACCGCCTCTCTTACCGGCGACGTGGGCGTGGGGATCGCCGGTTGGCTGCTGCTGGTCGCTGGAGTCAGCATGGTCACGGGTGTCACCATCCGTCGGTTCGCGACCGGCACGGGTCGGGCTGCTCGTGCCGCACAGGTGGGGGCGCAGGAGCGCACGCGACGGCTGAGACAGAAGGGTGTCGAGGCCGGCGAGAGGGGAGGCGCGCTCGACGATCCGTACTTGTCGGGTTTCGGGCCGCCACCGGAAGGGCCCAGGCACCAGCGACCCGCGGCCGTGCAGGGGGCCCGCCAGACCGCGACCCGAGCGGAAGAGGAGTGGCCGGCGTCCGATCGACCGGGCTCCGACTCTCGCCCGCCGTGGGGGGATTCGGTACCGCGTGCCACAGCGGCGTCCCGCCCCGATCTGGTCGATGGTGCCTCCGCATTTCCCGACATCTACACCTACGAGACCGAGGCGCGGCCCGCACACGATCAGGGAGCCCACCCCACGACGCCGCCAGGGGACGATACCCCCCCGGCTGCCCGGCGAAGCACGCAACAGCCCCTCCCCGGCCTGACGATCCCCGCCGCCTCTGCCCCCGCCGATCAAGACGGGAGCGCCAACAGCTACACCCTCCCCGGGATCGAGATCCTGAAGAAGAGTGCTCTCCCCGAGGAGAGGGACGGGCGGCCCGACACCGAGACCGCTCATCTCCTGGTGGAGACCCTCTCGCACTTCGGGGTGGACGCCCGGGTCGTGGGCATGGTGGTAGGCCCCCGGGTGACGCGCTTCGAACTCCAACTCGCGCCGGGCACCAAGGTGAGCAAGGTGTCGGGACTCAAGGACGATCTGGCCTACGCCTTGGCCTCCACCGAGATCCGCATCCTCGCACCGATCCCCGGGAAGCAGGCGGTGGGAGTGGAGGTGCCGAACCAACGGCCGACCTTCGTGACCTTGGGAGACATCTACCGCGACTTCCCGCGTTCCGCGGGCCCGCTCATGGTGTGGCTCGGCAAGGACATCTCCGGCAAGCCGGTGTTCACCGACCTCGCGGCGCTACCGCACCTGCTGATCGCCGGCACCACCGGCTCGGGGAAGAGCGGGTGTGTCAACTGCATCATCTCCTCGATCCTGCTGCGCTCGCCCCCGGATCAGGTGAAGATGATCCTCATCGACCCGAAGAAGGTGGAACTCTCCCACTTCGACTACGTGCCGCACCTGCTGGTACCGGTGGTAACCAACATGAAGAACGCGGCCGGAGTGTTGCACAACATCGTGAAAGAGATGGAGAACCGGTACGAACTCATGGAGCTTGAGCGCGCGCGCAACCTCGACGAAGCCAACAAGGCCCGCGTGCGCCGTGGCGAACGCCCGCTCCCGTACGTCGTGGTGGTGGTGGACGAGTTGGCCGACCTCATGATGGTGTCGCCCGCCGAGGTAGAGGAGTACATCATCCGCCTGGCTCAGAAGGCCCGTGCCGTGGGCATCCATCTCGTGGTGGCCACCCAGCGCCCGTCCGTGGACGTGATCACCGGAATGATCAAGGCCAACATCCCCTCGCGCATCGCGTTCGCCGTCTCCAGCCAGACCGACTCCCGTGTCATCCTCGACACGAACGGGGCCGAAGCCCTCCTCGGCCTCGGCGACATGCTCTTCAAGCCCTTGGGTTCGAACCGGCTGCAGCGAATACAGGGAGCCTTCATCACGGAGGAGGAGATACACCGCCTCGTGACACACTGCCGGCGCCAGGCCGAGCCCGAGTATCGGCAGGAGCTGCTCGAAGCGCCCACGCCCCCGGAGAAGACCGCGGATGAGGACTTCGATCCGGACAGCGACGAATTGCTCGCCGACGCCGCAGAGATGGTGTTGGAGACCGGGAGCGCGTCGGTGTCCATGCTTCAGCGCAGACTCCGCGTCGGGTACACCCGCGCGGGTAGGCTGATCGACATGCTGGAACGACGGGGCATCGTGGGCCCCTACGAGGGCAGCAAGGCCCGGCAGATCCTGGTGCGACCGGGAGAGAAGGAGCGCATCATGGATACACTCCGTTCCGAGGAACGGGGCTACGTGGCGCCCGGTCCCGACGATGACGACGATGCCGAGAGCATGGGATGAGCTTCGCGGCCGCGGGGCGGCAGTACGGGAGCGCAATCGGCAAGTCGTACCCTACGCAGTGAGCGATCAGGCGATCACCGTACCTGCGGTTTCCGTCGAGGAGGCCGTGGGAGACGGCTACACCATCGTCGACGTACGTGCGCCGAGTGAGTTCGCGGCCGGTCACGTCCCGGGGGCGCTCAACCTCCCCCTCCTTGCCGACGGGCAGCGGGCGGTGGTGGGACGCACCTACCGGGACGGGGGTCCCCGGGATGCCCGGATGGCGGCGTTGGACCTGGTAAGCCAGGAACTCCCGGAGTATCTCCGGTCCCTTAAGGTCGTCGCTTCCCGAAGCGACCGTCTTGGTGTCATGTGCTGGCGTGGGGGAGAGCGGAGCAGGAACGTCGTTCTGCTCCTTGGCCTGATCGGCGTGCGGGCGGTCCAGGTGCTGGGCGGATACAAGGCCTACCGACGGTGGGTGCTCGACGGGCTCGACGCGTGGCACCCGGAGATCCCGGTGGTGACTCTCTACGGTCACACCGGAGCGGGGAAGACCGCGCTGCTCCGCGCGCTCCGAGGTGTGCGGTCTGAGCGATGTCGCCCGACCGTCATCGACCTCGAGGGACTGGCTTTGCACCGCGGCTCCCTCCTCGGAGGTCTCCATCAGCCCGGTGTGCGCACCCAGAAGCAGTTCGACGCCTTGGTGTGGGACGCCCTCCGCACCGCGGCGGGCGACTATCTCGTGGTGGAAGGCGAGGGCGGAAAGATAGGACACATATTCCTTCCCGGCACCGTGTCGGAACTCGTTCGCGGTGGTGTCCCGGTTCTGGTGACCGCGAGCCCGGAAGCCCGCGCTGAGCGGATTCTCAGGGAGTACGCCCCCGAATTGTGGACCGCCGACGACGAAGCTCGTTTTCGCTCGAGCTTGGAACTCATCGGAGCCCGTATGCCCGCTTCGACGCTGGCAGCCTTGAGCGCGGCATTCGATGATGGTAGATTCTACGATGTCGTGCGGGGGCTTCTGGAGTCATACTACGATCCGCTGTACCAGCGGTCCTCCGTCGAGGGCAGGGAGTTCGCCTCGGTCTTCGAGACCGGCGAAGACGCGGCCGGCGATGCCCGCCGGCTGGCAGCGTGCCTTGCCTCAGTGGTGACCTCCTACACCGGTCGGTGACGTGTTCGAGATAGGTGACACCCTCCGGGAAGCCAGGATCCGCCAGGATCTCACCCTCAAAGACGCTGAGGATGCCCTCAAGATCCGCGGCAAATACCTGCAGGCCCTTGAGCAGGATGATTTTGAAGTCCTTCCGGGAGCCACCTTCGTCAGGGCGTTCCTGCGCACGTACGCCGAGTACCTGGGGCTCGACTCCGACGTTCTCGTGGCCGAGTACGTGAGCAGCCGCGGTTCGGGTGGCCACGAGCCCGCGAAAGGGCTACACCACACTGCTCCCGCGCGTCCGCGCACGCGCTCGCCCAGACGGCAACCCAACTACGTCGTCGTCGCCGTTATCGCGCTGATCATCATAGCCGTGCTCGCAGTGGCCTTTGGGAATCGTGGGGAAGATCCGGCGGTGATCGATCCGGAAAGCGTGTCGTCCACCACTACGACCTCCGGCCCGGAATCCGATGCCGGGAGCGCCTCTCCGGTAGCGCAGAGCGAGCTGGAGGGGATTCTGGTTCCAGATGCCTCCGCCGCCACCGAATCTCTCGAAGATCCGAATGCCGACCAACTCGATGTTCTGATCCAGGTAGCGCAGAACCGCTGCTGGATCGTGGTCCGCGAGGAGTCCGCTAGTGGCACGACACTCTACTCCGGGACCCTCACCGAGGGACAGCAGTTGTCGTACGCACCAGAAGGGCGTCTGTGGTTGCGGATCGGCGACCCTTCGGTGGTCCGGCTGTTCGTCGACGGGGCGCCGCTGCAGGTGCCCGAGCCCTACGGCGACTTTCTGGTGACCGAATCCGGGCTCGAACGCGTCGAATGAGCGCCGGTGCGTGGTGAGCGGTCGATACGGCGTCTACCTTCACACTCTCGGATGCCCGAAGAACGAAGCCGACTCGGACACTCTGGCACGGCGCCTGCGTGCGGAGGGCGTCCCGCTCGTAGACGAGCCTGAAGAGGCCACCCACCTGGTCGTCAACACCTGTGGATTCGTCGAGAGTGCCCGCGAGGAGTCCATCGGGGCCATCCTTGAGGCCGGCGCGGGCTATCCCGACGCCCGTCTCCTCGTGATGGGCTGTCTCGTGGAGCGTTATCGGGAAGAACTGGAAGCCGGGCTGCCCGAGGTGGCAGGATGGTACGGCCTTTCCGGGGTGGAGCAGTTGGTGCGCCGCCTCGCGGCGGAAGCGCGGCCGATGGGAGACGCCCTGAGCGAAGCCTCCCGGTCGAACGGGTCGGCAGATTTCGGCGCTCCCACCTTCTCCTACCTCAAGATCTCCGACGGATGCAACCACCTCTGCACCTTCTGTGCCATCCCCAACATCAAAGGTCCCTACGCGGCGCTTCCCTTGGAGACGGTGGTGGAGGAGGCGCGAACCGCTCTGGAGGCGGGTAGTCGGGAGTTGATCTTGGTGGGCCAGGATACCGCCGTCTGGCGGGAAGGCGACGTGGACCTCCTCGGTCTGGTCGATCTGTTGGCCGTCGACACGCGGGTCGAGCGCCTGCGTCTCCTCTACCTCCAACCCGAGCACGTGAGCGAGCGCCTCCTTGCCTTCATGGCGGATCACGACACGCTCTGCCGATATCTGGACATCCCCTTTCAGCACGCAAGTCGGTCGGTTCTGCGACGAATGGGGCGCGCGGGGGGCGGTGACTCCTACCTCGAGTTGATCCACCGGGCCAGGGACGCCATGCCCGATGTGTCTCTGCGCTCCACCTTCATCGTGGGCTTTCCCGGGGAGACTGAGGACGACGTCGAAGAATTGCTGGACTTCATCTCCGACGCGGGCTTCGATCACGCCGGCGTGTTCGCGTACAGCCCGGAGGTCGGTACGGTGGCGGCGGACCTCGAGGGACGGGTGCCGGCGGAGATCGTCGCCGAGCGCGCGACTCGAGTCGGGCAGGCTTTGATCGATGGCGGAGCAGCCGCGGCTGCGGCCCGTGTCGGCACCCGTGTTCGCGTGCTCGTCGAGGCGGTCGGGGACGAAGACCTGCCGGAAGGAGTCTGGGGTGTAGGGCGCACGTGCGGACAGGCACCCGACATCGACGGCGTCACGTACCTGGCCGAGCCCACGCCCTTGGGGGTGCGTCGGGGGGCATTCGTCGACGGCGTCGTGGAAGAATCTGCAGGCTATGACCTCGTCGTCGGGGTCGCGGCACCCGCGGAGACACCGTGATGCGGCTGAATCTGCCCAACTCCATCACCGTGTTCCGCATCCTCCTGATACCCGTGTTCATGGCCTTCCTCCTCGGCACCGTTCCCTTCGGAGCGGATAGGGCTCAAGCCGAGGAGTTCGGGGCACTGCTTGCGGCCGGCATATTCGTTCTGGCGGCGGCCTCGGATTCTCTCGACGGATACTTCGCGCGGCGGCGGCGTCAGGTGACCGTCCTCGGTGCCTTTCTCGACCCGCTGGCAGACAAGCTCCTGGTGTCGGCGGCGCTGCTCGCCCTTATCGAACTGCACAAGATATCGGCATGGGTGGCGATGGTCATCATCGCACGCGAGTTCGCCGTGTCGGGATTGCGCATGGTGGCGGCGGCCGAGGATGTGATCATCCCGGCAAGCTCGTGGGGCAAGGCCAAGACGACGAGTCAGATGGCGGCGATCCTGGCGATCATCCTGGAACCGAATTACAGCATCGGAGGTCGCCAGGTCTCGTGGTATCTGCTGGTGCTCGCTGTCGTGCTCACGATCTGGAGCGGCATAGACTACTTCGTGAGGGCACGGGAGCGACTGCATCTGCCTGTCGATCACGACGCGCCGACGGATGGAGGGTCGGGGTCGGGCGCTGGGAACTCGTGAGCCTCGATCGCGGGCGCCTGTTCGTAGGTGTTCCGCTCCCCACCGCCCTGGAGCCCGCGGTCCGCGCGGCCCAGGAGTCGTTGCAGATCCCGGGGCTCAAGCTCGTTCGACGCGGGCAACTGCACGTCACGCTCGCCTTCCTCGGAGAGGTCGGGTGCGACGCGTACGCCGCGGCCGCCCGCCTGGTGTCCGAGCGGAACGGTAGTATGGGGGGCGTGGCCGTTCTTGGAGGAGTCGTGCTCCTGCCGACCGCACGGAGGGCTCGGGTGGTCGCGCTGGGAATAGACGATGCGGAGGGAGTTCTGGGCAGGTTGTCCGCGGAGATCACGGGTGAGTTGGTGGAGGCGGGAGCCATGGTAGGTGAGAGGCGACCCTTTCGTCCGCATCTCACCATCGGCCGCCTGCGAAAACCGGGCAACGTGCACCAAAAGTTCGATTCGCTGTGGGAACGATTCGCGATACGGTCGGTGTGTCTCTATCGCAGCACGCTGTCGCGCGCGGGTGCCGAATACGAGGTTTTGACGGAAGCGATCTTGAGAGATCGAGGCGATACGGGAAATTAGGAGGAGAATGTGGAAAAGGACAAGGCCCTTGACATGGCGCTCACCCAGATCGAGCGGCAGTTTGGGAAAGGGGCGATCATGCGCATGGGAGACGAGGCCGCAGCGGTACGCGTGCCGGCGATCTCCACCGGGTCGCTGGGGCTGGACCTGGGTCTCGGCGTGGGAGGCGTACCTCGAGGCCGTGTAATCGAAATCTTCGGCCCGGAGTCCAGCGGGAAGACCACCCTGGCCTTCCACATCATCGCCCAGGCTCAGAAAGCCGGGGGGAAAGCCGCTTTCATCGACGCGGAGCACGCGATGGACCCGCTGTACGCCCGCAAGATCGGGGTGAAGGTGGATGATCTCCTGCTCTCTCAGCCAGACAACGGGGAACAGGCGCTGGAGATCGTGGAGTTGCTCATCCGTAGCGGCGCTCTCGACGTGGTCGTGATCGACTCGGTGGCGGCGCTCACGCCCCGCGCCGAGATCGAGGGGGAGATGGGCGACTCCCATGTGGGCCTGCAGGCGCGGCTCATGAGCCAGGCACTGCGCAAACTGGCCGGCACGATCAACAAGACGATGACCTCCGCCGTCTTCATCAACCAATTGCGGGAGAAGGTGGGGGTGATGTTCGGCAATCCGGAAGTGACACCCGGAGGACGAGCGCTCAAGTTCTACTCCTCGGTGCGGCTCGACATTCGGCGCATCGAGACCTTGAAGGACGGCGATCGGGCTGTCGGCAACCGAGTGCGGGTGCGGGTGGTCAAGAACAAGGTGGCGCCCCCGTTCCGCCAGGCTGAGTTCGACATCATGTACGGCACCGGCATTTCCGTGGAGGGCGAGGTCCTCGACATGGCGGTGGAGGAGAAGGTCGTGCAGAAGAGCGGCGCGTGGTATAGCTACGGCGATCTCCGCCTCGGCCAAGGTCGGGAGAACGTCAAGCAGTTCCTCCGGGAGGATCAGGAGCTGCTCGGCACGCTGAGAGCGCAGATCCTCGCCAACCACCAACCCGATCCGCCGCCCGTGGTGGAGGCTGCCGCGGATTCCGAGGGAGTGGTCACCGCTGCCGACGAGAAGTGAGAGGGAAGGTCGCCCCGCCCGGGGAAGTGATCCCCGGCGGGCGGCGCGCGCCGGGCGAGGCGAAGATCCTGGACGCCTCGGTTCGGGATCCAGCACCCCCGAGGGCGCGGATAGTGATCTGAGGATCGCGGATATACGTGCGGATCCCCGCGATCCGGCACGAGTCGTCGTCTCCTTGTCTGATGGGAGGCGGATCCGCCTCGAGACCGCCCGTCTGGGCGATCTACACCTCACGGTGGCCCTCGAAGTGGATGACGACCTCGAGGCGCGGCTCGGCGCCGAGGAGGAGCGCAGCGCCGCGCGCGCCCGCGCCCTCCGATATCTCGAGACCCGCGAGCGCTCGAGCGGCGAGGTGATACAGCGTCTGAGGCGCTACGGGTACGGAGAGCCACTCGTGGGCGACACCCTCGAGTGGCTGCACGGCCTCGGTTACGTGGACGACCGCCGGTTCGCAGAATGGTTCGCCCGGGCGCAGTCTCGCTCGGCGTGGGGGGCGAGACGCCTCCGCGAGGAGTTGCGGCGCAAGGGCGTGTCGCGCCCCATCATCGAGGAGACGGTGCTGGCTTTCTCGGCTGCTACTCAGGGTACGGGTGGAGGCGTGGAGGACCTCGTCGCACAGGTCGAGCGGCGCTTCTCACGGGAACTCACCACCGATAGGGAGCGCGCTGAGCGACGCATCACCGGGTATCTGGGCCGGCGCGGTCATGACTGGGAGACCATCCGGAGGGTGCTCGCGCAACTCCCGCTTCCCACCGGGTTGACGGACGGCGGTGACAAGTAGTCTCCCTTTCTTGACACTTTCCGCACAGAACGGATAAACTGAGTGTGCTTGCGACGAACGGTTGGCGACGGTTGACGTAGTCCACTCGTAGCGATAGATTTTTCCTGGTAATCGGCGATTCTGTGATAGAGGTCATCGACTCGACATCGAATGCGGATCCTCACAGGGAGTGTGGGTAGCCGGGCATCGGCCCGAGAGACCGACCACGCATCGCTAGAACCACTGAGGCGAGAGAGGCGCGAAGAACCAGCCGCACAGCCGGGCTATGCTCGGCTTTCTTGTGTGCCGACCCCGTTCGTCGCATCCAGTGACACGAGCGTCACCAGCCGGATTACGAATGACTGGAGAGCCGATGAACGGACTGTGGGTCGGAGTGGCCCTGGCTCTTGGTGTGATCGGGATCGCGGTCGGCTATCTGCTTCGGAAGTACGTGGGCGAGGCGAAGATCACCTCAGCCGAGCAGGAAGCCGTCAAGATCGTCGAGAACGCGGAGAGACAGGCGGAGACCACCAAGAAGGAAGCCCTCGTGGAGGTGAAGGACGAACTCCACCGCCTGCGCACCGACGCCGAGGACGAGCTGAAGGAGCGCCGGAACGAGCTGACCGGCATCGAGAAGCGGGTGTTGCAGCGGGAAGAGGGCTTGGACGAGAAGCAGAAGGAACTGTCGCGCCGGGAACAGGCGGTGACGGATCGAGAGGCCCATTACCGGTCCGTACTCGAGGAAGTAGAAGCCCTGAAGGTCGAGGAGCAACGGGCCCTGGAGGGAATCTCCGGCCTCACCCAGAGCGACGCGAGAGACCTCATCCTCAAACGCACAGAAGAAGATGTGCGCCACGACATGGCGAAGATGGTGCGGAGTGTCGAGGAAGAGGCTCGTCGCGAGGGCGACAGGCGCGCGCGCAACGTCCTTTCCCTCTGCATTCAGCGAACGGCCGCGAGCCACGTAGCTGAGACCACGGTGTCGGTGGTCCAACTCGCTTCGGACGACATGAAGGGTCGGATCATCGGGCGAGAAGGCCGCAACATCCGTACCCTCGAGAACCTCACCGGGATCGACTTCATCATCGACGATACTCCTGAAGCCGTGGTGCTCAGCGGTTTCGACGCCGTACGCCGGGAGATCGCCCGCCTGACGCTCACGAAGTTGATCGCCGACGGGCGTATTCATCCGGCCAAGATCGAAGAGATGTACACGAAGGCCAAGGAGGACGTGGACAACGAGATCCGCGAGGCCGGCGAGCAGGCCACCTTCGAGGCCGATATCCACGGCTTGGCGCCTGAGTTGGTGAAGCTCCTCGGGCGTTTGAAGTATCGCACCAGTTACGGACAGAACGTGCTCATGCACTCGCTGGAGGTGGCGTACCTCGCCGGCCTGATGGCCACAGAGTTGGGGGCCAACGCGAAACTGGCCAAGCGGGCGGGGCTGTTGCACGATCTCGGCAAAGCCGTCGACCACGAGGTGGAAGGCTCCCACGCGGTCATAGGGGCGAACTTGGCCCGCCGCTACAGCGAAGCGGAAGCCATCGTGCATGTTATCGAGGCCCACCACAACGATGTGGAGCCGCAAACGGTCGAATCGGTGCTCGTGGCCGCCGCGGACGCGGTGTCGGGCGCCCGCCCCGGGGCACGTCGCGAAACCCTGGAGACGTATGTGAAGCGCCTCGAATCGCTGGAACGCATCGCCGAGTCCAAGAAGGGCGTGGAGAAGTCGTACGCCATTCAGGCGGGGCGTGAGATCCGCGTCATGGTGAAGCCCGAAGAGATCGACGACGACATGGCGGCTCTGCTGTGCCGCGAGATCGCGAAGGAGATCGAACAGGCGCTCGACTATCCCGGCCAGATCCGGGTGACCGTGATCCGGGAAAGTAGGGCGGTCGATTACGCGAAGTAGAGACCGTCGCGCCCAGATGTCGACGGCGCGGCGGCCGCCGACGTCTGGGCCCACGAGGCAGCCATGATCCCCTGATGAGGAATACCTTCTACGTACGCACCTTCGGGTGCCAGATGAACGACCACGACTCGGAGCGCATCGCCGGACTGCTGGGGGCGATGGGGCTGCAGCCCGTGGATGTGCCCGAGGACGCGGATGTCCTCGTCTACAACACCTGCTCGATCCGGGAGAAGGCGGACACGCGCCTGCTGGGGCACCTGGGCACCGCGCGAAGGCTGAAGGCGGAAGACCCCGGCCGCCGGGTGGTGATCGCCGGATGCCTGGCTCAGAGTCGGCGTGAGGCCTTCTTCGCGGAGCACCCCTACGTGGACGTGTTGGTGGGGCCTCAGAGTCTGCACATGCTCCCCAGCCTCGTCGAGGAGTCCCGTTCAGGCGACGGCCCCGTGGGCGCCTTCGAGGAGTCCACCACCCGGTGGAGTGGAGAACTCCCCAGAGCGCGGGGGAGAGGGCCCCTCGCCTCCATCCAGATCATGGCGGGCTGCAGCAACTACTGCTCGTATTGCATAGTGCCCTACGTCCGCGGCCCGGAGGCCAGCCGGCCCGAAGACGACATCCTGTGCGAAGCCGCGGCGCTCGTAGCGGACGGGGTGCGGGAGATCACGCTCCTCGGCCAGAACGTGAACGCGTACGGACTGGAGCCCGGATTCAAGGGGAAGACGGATTTCCCGGGGCTCCTCCGCTCACTCTCGGCGGTGGAAGGCCTCGACCGCCTCAGGTTCATGACGTCGCACCCCAAAGACGTATCGTCCGCACTCATCGAGGCCATCGCGACACTCAAGCCCGTGTGCGAGCATCTTCATCTACCCGTGCAATCGGGCAGCGACCGCGTCCTCCGAGCCATGCGCCGGGGCTACGATCGCGCCGAGTACCTGGAACTCGTGGATCGACTCCGATCCTCCGTCCCCGGCCTCGCTCTCACCACCGACGTGATCATCGGATTCCCTGGGGAGACTGAGGACGATTTCGAGAAGACGCTGTCTCTGGTGGATGAGGTGGGCTACGACGCGGCCTTCACCTTCCAGTACTCACCCCGCCGCAACACGGCTGCGGCGGAGCTTCCCGGCCGCTTCTCGGGCGAGATCCTCGAGAAGCGCATGCGCAGGCTCGTCGAGCTGACGCAATCCTGGGGAGCGCGGCGTAACGCAGTCCTGGTGGGTGGGGAGGTCGAGGTGCTCGTGGAGGGTCGGAGCCGCCGCGGCGGGGAGCTGGCCATGGGCCGCACGCGAACCTACAAGACGGTCAACTTCCCCGGAGACGCCCAAGCCGGAGAGATGGTATCCGTGCGGGTGACAGGATCCTCCTCCGCCAGCCTACGCGGAGAGTCTTCGCCGTCATGACGGCGGACACCTCTCAGCCTGCTTGGCCTTCCGCCGCACGGGCGACCCGAACTCGGGTGCTCGCGCTCTTCGGGCCTACCGGCGTGGGGAAGACGGCGGTTGCGGGGCGGGTGGCCCTCCGTTCGGGTGTCCGGGTGCTCTCCTGCGATTCGATGCAGATCTATCGTGGCTTCCCCGTGCTGACGAATCAGCCGGCGGGCCGGGAGAGCTTGGGTGTCGCCCACGAGTTCGTGAGCGTGGCCGGCCCGGAGGAAGAGTGGAACGCGGCCGATTACGGCCGCATGGCTCAGGCCTGCATCGACGAGGATGTGTCGACCGCGGGGTGCGCCCTCATCGCCGGGGGCACGGGCCTATACCTGCGAGCGGCACTGGCACCCCTCGACATCCCGGACGCGTCCGACCCGGAGCGAATCGCGATTCTGGAGGCAAGAGTGGAGACGGACGGTCCGGAGGATCTCCATCGCGAGCTGGAAGCGCTCGATCCGGTGGCTGCGCGAAACATCCCCGTGACGAACGTGCGCCGACTGATCCGCGCACTGGAGGTGGCCAGGACGAACGGTCCCGGCAGTTGGTCGTCTCGCAACGACCTGTGGACGCCACGATACCGGCACCCCACGGTGGTGGTGGCTTTGACCGCTGAGAGATCGGAACTGTACCGCCGGGTGAACGAACGCGCGTCGGCCATGCTCGCCGCGGGCGCCGTCCAGGAGGTTCGCAGGCATCTGGAGTCCGGAGGGCGGGTCGAGGAGGGGGGAGCACCGCGCGGAGTGCGACGGGCCATCGGGTACCGCGAGATCGTCGAACATCTGGAGGGTCGTCTCTCGCTGGAGGAGACCGCGGAACAGCTGGCGGCCGCCACGCGCCGCTACATCCGGCGTCAGATCACGTGGATGCGGAAGCTCGAGGGCGCTGTTATCATTGATGTTTCACACCGAGAGGCCGACGCCGTGGCCGACGAGGTCATCGCCGCGGCCGGCCCGGCGTTCGCGCGACACGGCTAGCTCGAGCATCGAGACGCAGGGGAGTGGGAGGACGACGGCCAAATGCGGTTCAACAAGTGGCACGGACTGGGGAACGACTACATTATCCTGGAGGCCTCGGTCTTCTCCGAGACGCCGTCGGCTGAGGTCTGCGGCCTCCTCTGCGATCGGCACTTCGGGATCGGGGCTGACGGGCTCCTCGTCCACCACGCGCCGAGTGGCGCCGTTCCCGGCGCCGTGGCACGTATGCGCATCTTCAATCCCGACGGCAGCGAGCCGGAGATGTGCGGGAATGGGATCCGCATGTTCGCGCTCTATCTGGCCGAGCGTGGACTGATCGGGGACGGGGAGTCGACGATAGAGACTCTGGCCGGCCCTATCCGCCCGCGCATCTTAGCGGACGGCCGCGTACGCGTGCACATGGGTACCGCCCGCTTCAAGAGCGAGGCGATCGACGCGTCGCAGTGGGAGCCGGTTGGAGAGATCGTGGAGCGGCAGATCGAGGCCCTGGGTGAGACGTTCGTGTTCACCTTCGTCGACGTGGGGAACCCCCACTGCATCATCGTGGTTGAGGACGTGGCTTCCACTCCTCTCGAGCGCATAGGCCCGGCCCTCGAGACGCACGTGCTCTTCCCGCGGCGCGCCAACGTGGAGTTCGTGCAGCGAGAGCCCGATGGGTCGGTGCGTATGCGGGTGTGGGAGCGCGGCGTAGGCGAGACGCAGGCCTGTGGCACCGGTGCTACAGCGGTGGGTGCGGCCGCCGTCCGACTCGGACTCGCCGTCTCGCCCGTGCTCGTGCATCTGCCCGGCGGCGACCTCGAGATCGAGACGCTCCCGGGAGGCGAGGTCGTCATGACCGGGCCCGCGGAGGAAGTGTTCGTAGGCGACCTGAGTCCGGCCATGCTACGACGTATCGGCAGGGCCTGACAGGAAACGCAGACTATCGTGAGAGCGCGCCGCAGCAGCGGTCTCCGCTCTCGCACAAGGAGGCAGGCGTGCAGTTCTCGAAACGGATGGACACGCTCCCGCCGTACCTCTTCACGGAGATCGAACGGAAGATCGCCGAGAAGCGGAAGGCCGGGGTAGACGTGATCAGTCTGGGGATCGGCGACCCGGATCTTCCCACCCCGGCGTACATCGTCGAGGAGATGCAGCGACAGGTTGCCGACCCTCGCAACCACGCCTATCCGTCGAACGCCGGTGTGCCTGAGTTCGGACAGGCGGCCGTGGGGTACTGCGCGAGGCGCTTCGGAGTGACCCTGGACCCGGTGAAAGAGTTCTTCCCTCTGCTCGGGTCGAAAGAGGGGCTGGCGCACATCTGCTGGTCCACGTTGGATGCCGGCGACGTGGTCCTGGTGCCCGATCCCGGCTACCCGGTCTATGCCGCCGCTTCCCTGCTGGTGGGCGCCGAGGTGGTCACGATGCCGCTCTTGGCCGAGAACGATTTCCTCCCCGATCTCGAGGCTATCGCCCCCGAGATCGCGAAGCGGGCGAAGCTCATGATCATCAGCTACCCGAACAACCCCACCGCCGGCGTGGTGGAGGGTGATTTCTTCGAGCGTGTGGTGGAGTTCGCCACACGTAACGACATCGCCGTGGTGCACGACAACGCCTACTGCGAGCTGGTCTTCGATGGGTACGAGGCTCCGAGCTTCCTTGCCACCCCCGGTGCCATAGACGTGGGCGTGGAATTCTTCAGCCTCTCCAAGCCTTTCAACATGACCGGTTGGCGCGCGGGCTTCGGCGTGGGCAACCGCGAGATACTGGAGCCGCTGTGGCGCCTCAAGACGAACTTGGATTCGGGCATGTTCGAAGCAGTCCAGCGCACCGCCGCCTTCGTGCTGAACGGACCCTGGGATTTCGTCCATGAGATGAACGCTCTGTATGCCGCGCGCCGCGATGTTCTGCTGCAGGCTCTGGATCACATCGGCCTGCACGCGCCCACCCCCAAGGCGACCATCTACATCTGGGTGCCGGTGCCCGCGGGGTATACCTCCGCCTCGTTCGCCGCGCACGTCCTCGACCAAGCGGGTGTGGTGGTGACCCCCGGCACCGGCTACGGCGCGGCGGGGGAGGGTTTCGTGCGTATCTCCCTCACGGCTCCCGACGAGCGCATCCGCGAAGCCGTGGACCGCATAGAACACTCACTCCGGATCTGAGACCAATGAGGGGCCGCACGATTGCCCGCGCTCGTACCGATGCGGTGGGAGAGGAGAGCGCGTGAACGTGGAGGTGCGTTTGCTCAATCCGGCCGCGCGCCTGCCGACGCGCGCCCACTCGGGAGACGCCGGAGCCGATTTGTACGCGGCCGAGTCTCTAACGATCTCCCCGGGGGAACGGAGAGACGTAGGCACCGGTCTCGCGCTGGCTATCCCTCCCGGCTTCGCGGGCTTTGTTCAGCCGCGCTCCGGTCTTGCCTTCCGCCATGGCATCATGGTCACGAACTCGCCGGGTCTCATCGACGCGGGCTATCGCGGCGAACTGCGCGTGAGTCTGTACAACACAGGACGGGAGGATCTCTGCATCGAGGTGGGCGATCGCATCGCGCAGCTCGTCATCCAGCGGGTGGAGACGCCGTCCTTCGCGGCGGTCGATGTCCTGGAAGACACAGACCGCGGCTCGGGAGGCTTCGGCAGCACGGGCTGAAAGGCCTTTGGGGGAACTCTCGGGACACCGACAACGCGTGCCTGGAGGCGAGCACGAACGCCGCCGCCACCACCGCCAACCCGAAGGTGTCACTCGGGGGGCGCCGGCGCCCCCCGCCGCTAGTTGCCGGTGGTCGTCGTAGTGGTGCTTCTGGCGACCGTATACTCCTCCCAGGTGTTCGGCACGATGTTCACGCTGATGGTGTAGGCCTGGTTGATCTGCTTGATGATGTTGCCGTTGTAGTTGATCTCCGGGGTCGTCCCGTTCCCCTGGTTGGTGAGCAGACCCGAGGCGATGAACGAGCCATAGATGCTCGAGGTGCCGCGGATGAAGGGGTTGCCTTTCACCACCACGATACCGAAGAAGTCCGCCGTGCCTTTGAAGTCCAAGCCGACATCTTGTCCGCCGGCGTCGATCACCAGGACGACCGGGTTCTCTCGGGAGCCGATCTGCGTGCTGCCGCCGATCTCGACGGCACCGGTGGTCTCGAGGTACGTGATCTTGCCAGGAGCCGCCCCGGAGAGGAGGAAGGTGTTCGCGGTGGTCGAGTTCGTGAAATAGGTGCCCTCCGTTTGGGCGATCCCTTTGAGGGCGTCCATGAGGGGCGTGCCCACCCAGCTTTCGAAGCTCCCGGGGTCGGAGGGGTTGGCGACCACATTCGTGCCCAGGTCGAGACCCTTCTTGCCCACCTGGGAATTGTAGTAGGCCGGCACCGCCGTTCCTTCATGCGGCAGGGGCTCCGTCTGCTGGGGATCGATTGAAATATCGAGCCCTTGGCCGTTCGCGTCGAAGGAGGAGGTGTACATGGCGATGAGGGGGAAGTTCAGGTTCCAGGTGTTTCGTTCCGCGAGGATGATGATGCGGTGCCGGTCGTCGTCCACGTTTGCCTCGCTGGCTATGTACACGAGGTCGTCCCCGTTGGCGTCGTACGGTAGTGCGGTGGGGTCGTAGCTGGTGCCGGAGTTGTCGCGGACGTCTACGCCGATGAAGTCGGAGGCGGGCGAACGTGTGGGATCGCGGAACTTCGCGGCATCGAAGTCACTTCGGAAGGCGGCTTCAAATGCCGTTTCGTCGGCAATCGTGAGATCGTTCGCAGCCTCGGGCCAGTTGGTCTTCAGCGCAAGCATTCCTGCGTCTACACCCGCTTCGGCAACGTTGAACGCCTTCACTTCCTTCGACTCCAGTTCGGTGCCGCGGATCGAGGAGAGCACGAGATAGAACAGACCCAGCCCCATGGCCAGGAACACGAAGGAGAACATCATGACGATCACGATGGCCGAGCCGGCGTCGCGCCGGTGAGGAGTGTTCATTGCAGGTGAAGTGGGCTCGTGTACGCGCATCTGTGTGCCTCCCACATCTCAGTACTGGCGCAGGTTTCGGGGTTGCACGACCGAAGAGAGTTCGTGGACGATCGGGCTCCTTGATGGGTCGATGTCAACGAGCAGTCTGATGCTGACAGATCTGATCTGGGTCACGTCCACCGATTTCGACCCGGTCACGAGCGAATACTCGAGGCTTGGGGTCAGCTCCTGTCCCGCCGAGTCGAAGTAGGTGAAGAGCACGGATGCGGCGTCGGCGGTACCCAGGGGCAAAGACACGCTCGAATCCACGTTGCGCACGTTCTGATTGATCACACGCACCGGGGCTCCGTCGAACACGCCGTCACCCGCAATGGACTCCTGCCGAAGTAGATACACGAGGCTCTCGTCACGACTCACCACGAAGCGCACGAGTTCGAGGTCGTGATTCACATCACGGTCCACGTCCGTCCAGACCCAGATCTCATAGGGATTGGCGAACGGGATGACGGTGTTGAGGGAGTCGTTGGCCACGGAGTCCGGCACGCGCGCCGTACGAACGAACTCGACGATCTCGCCCAGCGCCATGCGCGCTTCGGCTTGGGCCAGCATGTCGTCTTCGGCAAACACGTAGGTTTTCTCAAGGCGGTTCCAGACCCCGTATATCGCTCCCATGACCACAAGCATGAGCATCATGGCGATGAGCAACTCAATGAGGGAGACCCCCTCTTCGCGCGATGCCGCGGCATCGCGCCGGCCCGCTCCAGCTGCCAAGAGGTTTCCTCGAAGACCGGTCATCAGTAGATGTCCAGCACGATCTGCCCGGCTTGCGCAGGGACAGAGAAGGCTTGGGGGATCACCCGCGGCGAATTATTGGTCAACTCGACCGCCCGGATCTGATACGAGCCGGACAGCAACCCCGTCACCTGCAGTGCGCCGCCGTTCTTGCCGACGCGGCCGGTGAAGATCACGGTGTTGCTCGAGTCCTTGACCGTGATGTCATAATCCTTGGGGGTGTTGTCACGGATGGTCACCGAGTAGTAGGCGATACCGGTTGTGGTGGTTGTGCCCGCGGTGGTCGTCGTGGTGGCCACTGTTGTCGTAGTCGTACCGGTGCCGGTGGTGGTAGTGGTGGCGTCGGCGGCCGGTACCTGTTCCTGCGCGGTAGCCGCCGTGCCCACATTCCCGGCCCAGTCGACCGCCCAGAGTCGGTATTCATAGAAGTTCGTCACTGAAGGGTCAAAACTGCCCCAAGGATCTTGGGCGGTGGCGGCATTCCCAATATCGTCGTACTGGGAGGCCGCACCGGGCAGCGTGGTGAGCGTGTTCCACGAGGGCGGCCATGTCCCGTCGGTGGCTCGAGTGCGCCTCTCGAGCACCCAATGATCGCGGTCACCCTCGTCTCCGGGCACCCAGGACACGTGGATGGACTGGTTGTCGATCCCGGCAACCGCGAGCACCGATGCCGGTGGGTTGGGTGCGGTGTTGTCCATGCGCACGCGCAGTCGCCACAAGTTGCCCGGCTGGTCGTACTCGTTGTAGGCCACCGCTTGGAGTTCCCAGTAACCGTCGGGGAAGGACAGGGTGTTGAAGGCGGCGTACTGGAACCACACCTTGTCCACCTTGCCGTCCGTGCCTGTTGAGTAGTTGAGGGCTGATGCCTCGATCTTGTAGTCGGAAGCCGAGCTGCCCAGTGGCTGGTTGAGCCCGGCGTCGTTGACCAGGGCCATGCGCAGGTACACGTCACGAGCGGCCATCCCGGGCAGATTGAGGTTATCGTACACGAGGTCCCAGTCAGCGGGCGCTATGTAGTACTTGACCCACAGGGTGTCGCCGATCAATGGGAATGGTGTGCCGAGGGGATCGCTCGTCACGTTGGTGTCCGGCCCAAGCTCGAGTAGCGAGCCTCGGGGGCCAAGGAACTGTTGGTGGATGAGGCTGCTGACCACAGCGGGATCGCCGGCGGGTGGGCCCGCCCAACTCACAGTGACGGTGATCTTCTTGAGTTGACCGCCCCCGGAAGTGGAGTTTTCCACGGCGTACGCGATATTGAACGTGGTGCCACGGATCGTCTTCGTCGTATCGAGTCTGGCGCTGAGGTTGGCGGGATCGGTGGGTTGCGCTGTGTCCTCTTGGATCTCTCGGTAGTCGAGTTGGCGGATCTCCTCCATCATCTCCCGGGCAATATTGGTGGCGGCGCTCTGAACGCGCACTGCCGAGGACTTTTCGAGACCGCTCAAGAAGAAGGGGACGAAGCCGGCCAAGACCACCAAGAGGAGCAGGGTTGCAACCATTATCTCGATGAGAGTGAACCCCGGCTGCCCGTCCAGCCTGCGCCAAAGGTCAGTGCGTTTCATGAGTCAACTCCCCTGCGTCTCCACGCCACCGTGCCACCAACCCGCATTCCGAGGATCCGACCGGATGCCGACGAGTTGTCAGCTGTTCGTCTCCCTATCATTATTGGATACCTATCCAGAATCCTATCGGCAACCACCGACACAGCCTTTAACAGGGACTTCGCGTAGCACCTGCCCTTGCCGGTCCAACATCTACACCGGCTGGAACGTCGCACCTGCTCGGAAGGTACGGCTTCCTTCCGGCTCAGGCCGGGGTGACGGGCGAGGGGCTGGCGGGTCACTCCGGCGCCCAGAGCGCGCCGGTGACGACGCAGGGGCCGGGAGGGACGCGGCCGACTCCGGTCTCGGGATCCAACCAGGCATGGACCAAGTGCTGAATGGGGGGGTGTAGAACGAGGGAGGAGACCGCTGTTCTGTCGAACCACGAGATCTCCTCGATCGCGGGGTCCGCGTGCTCGGAAGGGGGGATCGCCTGAAGCCAGGGCCGATCGGCCCCGAGAACCTCCATCGGGAAGACGATCTGGATCAGATGTCGCGTCACGCCGCCGTCAGGGGATATGGTCTGGACCACGGCGAGCGGGGGGCCCGTAGTCCGCGCCGGGATTCCGCACTCCTCCATGACCTCGCGCTCGAGTGCGGCCGTCAGGGTCTCGCCTCGCTCCACTCCGCCGCCCGGGAGCAGCCAATAGCTGGTGGCGGCGCGTCGCTGACGTACCAGCAGGATCCTGGCGTCCGCTTCGATGACGCCGGAGACTCGGATCTTGGGGGCGATCAACTCGGCTCCCGCCGCCGTGGCTGGGCCACGGCGGCCGACGGCGTGCGAGTCCCGCCTTCTGTTCCTTTCGGGAGGGTCGACATATCTCGTCAATCTTACTAGAATAAAGGGCGGCCTTCCCGCCGCTCGACCTTGACCGGAGCGTGGTGCCGCATGATCGAACACCAGAGGGAGTCACTGGTCTCCTTCATCGATTCGTACGTCGACTCCTTCGAGGCGTGGGATATCCTCGCCTACCTGGCCGCACACCCCACCGCCCACCTCTCGCTGGAGGCTATGGCGCTCGACCTGGGGCGGAGACCGGAGGATATCTCGGCTGCGGCGTCCAAATTGGAGCGCAGGGGGATTCTGGTGGCCGACCCCGGAGACGGCTGGTTCTTGTCGCCCGATAGCGATCTGAGGGCGGCCCTCGCGTCCTTCTCGGAGGCTATCAAGGAACACAAGCAGCGGCTGTTCGTCCTCACCCGCCTGCTGGAGAACCTCAGCCGCTAGTCACCCGGGGTGCGCTTGACATCGCGGAACGACGGCACTCTCGGTCGTCGTGGCCTGCGGCCAGAATCAGTCTAAAGTCCGAGATCCTCTTCTCGTTCTCCCATCTATCCTGAACGGGCGCGGACATGCGCGATCGGGGATGATTCGGCTGCCGGGGTAGGTGGTGTGTGCCCTACTGCTCCACCCCGGCGCTACGACTTCCGGCCCCGCGGAAAAGATTGTTGTCTAAGCTTTCTCGAACGGGGCATACTGGGCTTGAAGGTGTAAAGGGCAAACCACTCGCAAGGGTGGGACGCAAAGCTACAGGGCCCCTCGGGTCGGCTGAGCTGCCACCGGACCAACGAGGTCTGTGGTTTGCCGGGTGCGCCGCAGACCTCTTCGTTTGCAGCGTGCCACGCACGGGTGATTTTCTATTAGGAGGTTGGCACGATGTTCGAGAAACTCTGCAAGCGGATGAAGGGCGAAGGCGGCTTCACTCTCATCGAACTGTTGGTGGTGATCATCATCATCGCCATCCTGGCCGCGATCGCGATCCCGACGTTCCTCGGGCAGCGGCAGAAGGCCCAGGACGCAGCCGCCAAGTCGTTGGTGCGTAACGCCATGACGGCTATCGAGTCGCAGTATGTCGATACTAAGGACTTCGCGACGGCCGCGGCAATCGCAGCCGCCGCCGATATCGAGCCTTCCATCACGTTCACATCCGGCAGCGCTGGTGACTCGCTCGCCTCTACCGCCGCTGCGGAGGATGCAGAGGTCGACTACTACGGGGCTGGGTCCGTCTATGAGATCGGCACCCAATCCGAGTCCGACAACATCTTCGGAGTCCAAGTCAACAAGGGCTCCGGTGGCGGCACCACTTTCGTGAAGGACATCGGCGGCACCACCAGCAGCACCTGGTAGGAAACGGGCCGTATCGGCTCCCTCGAACTAGCCACAAGAGAACCCTGCTCACGCAGGGTTCTCTTCATTTCTTCACCTCTCTGACAGATCGCTTCCCACCCGCTCCCGAGAGGATCTGATACGGACGTGGCCGTTATGCCCGCAACGTCGAGTGCTTTCCGGATGCGTGGCGATTCGAGCCCGAGTCGGCTCTTGTCGACCCGTCTGCCACTTCCCGGGGCTACGCAGTGCATCGACTTGGTCAGGCCCGCTCTGCTCGTGGCAGCCCTCTCATTGCCCATCTGGGGAATGCGGCCTCTTGACTTTGTCAAGTTCGGGGAGATCAAGTTCGAGTACGTGATGACGATCGCGGTGCTGGCCGTCGTGCTCATGGGTCTTGAGGCTGTTGACTCTGGGAGTTTCGGGGTGCGGCCGAGCGCTTGGCTGTGGGGGCTTGGTGGGGTGGTCCTCGTGTCCCTCGCGGCGTCGCTGGCGTCATCGGATCCGGTACGGGCGGTCAATGGAGATATCGTCCGCCGCGACGGCTTCCTGATGGCCCTGGCGAACTCGGTCTTCTTCCTCACCGCCTACATGTTGAACCAATGGGGGAGCGGACGCTGGGCCGTGGAGAGGGTGACACAGTGCCTCGTGGCGGCGAGCTTGCCGGTGTTCGCGTACGCGATGGCACAGAGCCTAGGCAAAGACGCATTCGTTTGGGAAGCCTTCAGAGGCGCAGAAGGAAGGGCCTTCTCAACGTTGGGAAACCCGATCTTCCTGGGAGCGTACGCGGCGACGGTTACATTGGTCGCGATCGGGATCTGGATGGAGTCTCGCCCCGGCCTAGCCGGCTGGTTTTGGACCGGCGCGGCCGGTCTCGGGGCCGCTGTCACGATCTTGACGGCCTCCCGTGCCTCCTGGCTTGGTCTTGCGGTTGGAGTCATGGCGCTGGCGGCTCTCGCCGTAAGGCGAGGACGTGCGCGGAGAGGTGCCGTTGGTTTCGTGATTTCTGCAGTTGTCGCGAGTCTACTCGTGGGGGGGGTGTTGGGTATTGCACCCGACGACAGAGCCGAAACGATGGCCGCAAGCGCGGCCACCCTGGTCCGGCCTGGCGCCCCACGTAACAGCGGGCGGATGGCCATTTGGCCAATTTCACTGAGGATGATTGCCGACCATCCCCTGCTCGGTCTGGGCCCGGATTCGATGGGACTGCACTTTGGGGACTACCGCACCGCCGAGTACGATCAAGTCGAAGGGTCGGACCGAGTCGCCGACAAGCCACATAGCTCCGTCCTAGAGTGGGGCGTCGAAACAGGCATATTCGGCGCGGCGCTTACGAGCGGCCTCGTAGCCGCGATACTGGCCGGCGCTGGGTGGATTCTCTTCCGAAGGCGCCGCTGGGAGGTCGGTGACTGGACGCTGGCCGGTGTCTGGGCGGGCGCCGGTGCGTACATGCTGCAATCGACCATTACGGTCACGGCAATCGGAGTCGATGGGATGTGGTGGATACTCCTAGGATTGTTGGCCGGGTGGTTGGTCGCCGTTGGCGACAACGGGAGCGTATTGAATGAGTGAACCCTGCATGAATCTGTGCTTTGGAATGCGGTGTCGCGTATACAAGAGTGGTCTGATCGATCCAGCGGGGGGCCTAATGAGGAACCAAAAGAGAGGGACGGAGTCTCGACACGGCCAATCCGGCTTCACGCTCATCGAGTTGCTCGTCGTCATCATCATCATCGCGATCCTGGCCGCCATCGCGATCCCCACGTATCTCGGGCAGCGGCGGAATGCGCAGGACACCGCCGCGCTGACACTCGTGAGGAACGCCCTCACCGTAGTCGAGAGTGCCCGCGTAGACCTACCGAACTATCTCACCATCACCACGGCGAATCTCACGGCCATCGAGCCGAGCATCGTGTGGCACGTCTCGGCCGCCGATCTCGTTGACCCCAACGTTCCGATAGTCACGGCCGCGGTCAGTGCTCGAGCGGATAGGTCTGAAGTAGATTTCCATGGCGAACTCTCCGATACGTTCGACGTGGCTAGTACGAGCGCAAGCGGCAACAAGTTCGGCATACAGGTCAAGACCACCGGCAATTTCCAGGTTTCGTACATCAAGGTCAAGCTTGTAGAGGGTACCACCAGTACCGGCTGGTAGAGCCTCGTCGTGGCGTCGCCTGCGACGTCGCACCAAGCTCCTCCGAAAGGCCCATGGCCCCGGCATCAACCCGCGAGTTACGCTTGCCCCACCATGCTCAAGGCAAAGCGTACATGCGGATTCACGGCTCCACTCGGCCGGTTGGCGAGGAGTCTAGTGCTTCCGTCGGGCCATACCCTCATCGAATTGCTGGTCACCCTGCTCGTGGTGGCTATCGCAACCGCTCTTCCCGGAGCCTCGCTGGCCCGGGCTCTCGCCCGAGTGGAGGTCACCGGCGCAGCTCAACTATGCGAGAGCGGCGCGGTGGCGGCTCAACTCCAGGCCATGTGGGGAGGTTCGCCCACAGACCTTGTGATCTCCAGCCGTGGTCTGGAAGTGGCGAGTGAAGGCGAGAGCCTGGCGACCATCCCTCCGCTTGGGTCTCCGGCCGTGCCGCTGGTCAATGTGCCCCGCTGGGAACGGGAGGACGCCGTCGGCGTCCGATTTCTTCCAGGCTTCGGGTCACCTGATGGAGCCGGTTCCCTCTACTTCGGGTCCGAGGGGAACGGCCAGAGGGTGGTCCTCCGCCTGGAGAGCGGTCTCGCGAGAAGGACCCCGTGGTGATCGCCCGACGTGAGGTCGGGTCTTCGTGCTCGTTCCCCGGTGGATTCACCCTCATCGAAGTGGTGATTGCTCTGGCGGTCGTATCGATCGCCCTCGTTTCACTGATGAGTCTGTTCCTGAGCGCGACCGAGAAGGCGAACGAACTCGGGCGACAACTAGCTGCCGCGCCGGTTGAAAGTGACATAGGGGCGGATCCAGGGGCGGATCCTTCCGCTGAGGGCCGCGGCGAGTCGGCCTGGGCATGGTCCGAGGTGTCTGTTGAGAATGTGCTCTGGCAGGAAGACGGCCTTCACCTGCGGGTGAGGGTGCCCCCGGGCCCTGTGGACGTCCAGGTGGGGTGGTGGGTGGATGGTTGGCACGCCGGCATCAGCTCCGTGAGTGACCCGACCAGTGGACGTGTGCTTCTCTCGGGACTGAGGGATGTCGCCGAACAAACCGAAGTCGTGGTGCGGCTGCGCACGGCCGAGGGGCCGTGGGGCGTGCCGTGGAGAACGGTCAGGGGAGAAGTGGGATCCGCAGCGGACGCGGACGCGGCCGGGGCCGCGGGAGGCGGAGACGCGGGCGCGGACGCCGATCGGCCAGTCATCATCGTTCACGGGGCGGCTTCAGGGATCAGCAGCGTGACGGTCGCGCCGCCGCCCTCAGCTGTCTCCGCGGCCACGCCCGAGTGGCCGGCGGTTGTGATCGCAATCTGGGGAAGAGTGGAGGTGGACTGTGATGGACGGACGCAGGCACTACAGGTACCCCCTCGCGGGCTCTTCCACCTGTACTACTGATGGGCTGTCGTTGGTCGAGGTACTGGTGGCGCTGAGCTTGTCTCTCGTGCTGCTCCTCGGAATCGCCCCGCTCTGGGTCACAACTGTGCGGACGGGCGTCGATACACAGGAGCACTTGCTGGATCTTCAGCGATGGCGGGTGGTATCGGCTCGGTTGGAGAGAGACCTGCGGATGGCTTCGACCGATGGGGGACGCTACCTCGGCTGCACACGTGTGCTCGAGGCCACCTCGACACGCGTGGTCCTTCTGACCCGTTCCGTGCGGGACGGCGGCTTGGAGATGGTTGCCTGGGAATTCGCGGCCGGCTCCCTGATGAGGAGAAGAACCCCGCTTGCGGCCCAGGGTCCACCTCAATTGGGAGGTGGGTTTCGCGACAGCAAGACCATGATCGAAGCGATGGAAGGCGGGGCTTTTTCCTATCGCACAGGTGGGGTGGAACTCGGGAGCGTGATCGCTCAGGAGGACCTTCGCTTGGTGGACGCCGTCGAGGTCAGGTGTCGCGTCACCTCGGGGGGACGTCGGACGGGTGTGGTCGTCGAAGCGGGAACGAGCGTAGGCCGGTGAGGGCGCACGAGGAGCGCGGCTCCGTCCTCTTGACGGCTCTCCTGATTTCCCTGGGCACGGCGTTGTTGGTCGTCGCGCTTGCCGGCGCGGTCAGCCTGGCGCAGGCGGGGAGTGAGGCGGAGGCCGAGGGCCGCCATCTACTTCGCACTGCCGACCGGGGTCTCGCGTACGCCCTGCTTCTGGCGGAACGCGCATGGGAGCCGGGCTTGGAGGAGGGGACTGACGGACTCACGGTGACTCTCTCTCCCATTTCCGGGGCCTCCGGCCGCTTGCTTCGGGCTACGGCCACCGTTCGGGGGCCCGACAGCACCTGCTCCGTTTCCGCCGTCGTAGAGCGCGGCGTCGACGGGGTCGATCTGCCGTGGAGAGTGGCGGCAGCCGGATCGCTCGAGTGGGACATGTACCGCGCTGACCCCCTCGTTTCCAGGGAGACGGCGCCCGTCGCACCGGAAGAGGTTCTTGAGGGCGGAGAAGCGATCGAGGGGGGCGACTTGCCCATGTCTGTCGCGTCCTCGTGGGTGACTGTGGCTCGCGTCGGATCTACCCCGGTGCTTGGAGAGAATGTAGTACTGGAGACTGGACGGTCGTGGATCCTGGACACCGGCACCCGAGCACTGGCAGAGACGAGTCCCGCCGGCGGCTGGGTCCTGCCGGTGCCGGCAGGTGTGACGGTCCGGCAGGTGCTCGGCCTGGACGGGCGCCCGCAGCTCGGTCTTTCTGGGGAGATGCCGGTGGTGCTCGTAGGAGTGGGCCCCGGACCCCTCGATGCTACCGGCCTGGGCGAGCTGTACGCTGTGCTCCTTTCGGGCTCCGGCGGCGTGCAGTTAGACGGCACCCAGCTGCACGGAGCGGTCTCTACAGAGGGCGTCCTCTGGTTCGGGAGTACGGGCCGGATCGTGTTCGACGAAGACGTCCTGGAGTGGGCCCAACACCGCTCGATCACCAGAGTGCGACTGGTGCCGGGGACCAGGGAAGAGGAATTCCGCGCCGCCGGAGACTGACGCGGCGCGTCTCCGCCACCGTTGCCTCGGGTGTATACTTTCGGCCATGGGAACCCCCGCCTACGAGACACCGGAGTGGCTGCGTCGGGTCGGCGAACTCGAGTGCCGGGCCTGCGGCGTGATATGCGAACGTGTCGTTCTCCCGGGGCATTGTCTGAGGTCCTCGTGTCGCTACGTATACGCGGTCAAGGAGAACGACGTCACCTATTTCGGCTGCGTCGAGCAGATCTTCGTGGCCGAGCTCGACGTGAGCCCGTTCGAGAAGGCGTCCAGGGTCGATCTCTATGGCGCCCTCCGGGCCCGGCGCCGCCCACGTCCCGAATGCCGCAGTCACGTGGAGCAGGCCTACGGCTTCAAGTACTCGTGGAACTCGTGTGTCAACCCCGTGTTCCTACGCGATCCCGCGACGTTCGCTCCCGATGCCGTTCGGCGGCTGGTGCACGGCGACGATGGCGAAGGGGCCTCGTAGTCCTTGGATCTACGGCTCGTCTTCCTCGGGACAGCAGGGGCGGTGCCGACCGTGGAGCGGGGTCCGAGCGGGCTGCTCATCATCCGCGGTGGTGATCGCTTCCTCGTGGATTGCGGAGAGGGGACCCAGCGTCAGCTGATGCGGTCGGTGGGTTTGGCGCGGATCGATCGGATCTTCGTCACTCACCTGCACGGCGACCACTACCTGGGTCTGCCGGGCCTGCTGAAGACGCTGAGTCTCCAGGGCCGCGAATCCCCGCTGCATATCTACGGACCTGCCGGCCTCGAGGACATCTACGTGAGTGCCCAACGTATGTTCGGACGCTTCGCATTCGAAGTCGTGTTGCACGAACCGCGCGGTGGAACGGCCTTCCGGGGCGAAGGCTTCTCCATGGAATGTGCACGCACGGACCACGGGCCACCCAGTCTCGCCTGGGCTCTCCGGGAGGAGTGGCGGCCGGGGCGGTTCCATCCCGAGCAGGCCGAGGCGCTCGGTGTGACCCCGGGCCCCGATTTCCGCCGTCTTCAGCTGGGGGAGTCCGTCGTGTTGGCCAGCGGAGACGTGGTCGAACCCGAGCAGGTGATGGACGAGCGTCGTGCCGGGCGCTTGATCGTGGTGAGCGGCGACACCCGCCCATGCGCCGCAGTGACCGAGTTCGCGCGCGGAGCTTCGGTGCTTGTTCACGACTCCACGTTCACGGAGTACGAGCGAATGCGGGCCCTTGAGACTCGGCATTCCACGGCGCGAGAGGCCGCGCAGGTCGCCGCCGAAGCCGGGGTGGGTGTCTTGGTACTCACGCATGTGAGCTCGCGTCACAGTCGACGTGAACTGCTGAACGAGGCGCGCGCCGTGTTCAGCCACACGTTCCTGCCCGACGACCTCGATCATCTTGTGGTGCCGTTCCCGGAGAAGGGGCTGGGAGAGCTGCTACAGGCGCCGGCGGACGGTGGCGGGCTGTTCGTCGAGGGCCCGAAGACTCCCGACGTAGCGTAAAACCGGTATAATGCCGAGGTCCGGTCTCCGCCCACGTAGCTCAGGGGATAGAGCACTGGCCTCCGGAGCCAGGTGTCGCAGGTTCGAATCCTGCCGTGGGTACTCCCCCTTCGAGCGCGCGCGAAGGGCCTCGGGCCTTCCGCACCCGGGCCTACTGCTTGCCGGACGGTCCCAACGACGCGATGCGTCCCTGCCACGTGCTGTCATCCGCGGGGCGGGAGCAGCGACCGGTCTTCTCGTGGTAATAGACGCAGGTGGTGCGCTGCGTGCGGTCGGCGTTGCACTTCTTCGATTGTGGGGCGTTCTCACTCATGCCGACATTCTACTCCATCGCTGCGGCGCTCACGGGGAGGGGAGGATCGGGCGCAAGGCCGGGGACTCGCACGAACGGAGTTTTGTCGCATTTTGCGGGAAGCCCGTACAGGGAGCCATTGCGCGCCACGGCCTCGGTCGTTATGTTGAACACGTCGTTCGTCTCATGCGGGGATCCGGAGGGAAGTGAGCTTGTACGCTGCTGCGCCTCAAGCAACAATTACTATGGCTTCCTGCGACACATGTTTCTTCGGAGTGGAGCATCTGTGCTGTCTCCGTGTGGCGGAGCGGTCCTGTCCTACGTACCGATCGTGCGACGGACCTGGCGCCGATTGTCTCCGGCGGCGCCCCCGCAAAGCCGACCACGCAGCCAGAACGGTGGTCGTGACCCCTCCGATTGCGTTTCCCAGTATCTAGCGGGCCGCGCTGCGAGCGCGGAGTTCCCCCAACCCCACGCTCTCGGTCGGGAGTACGTGTATGCCGAACACCTCCGCAAACGCCTCCGAGTAGAGGTCTTTGACCCTCCCCATGGACATCCCTACCCCTGTCTCCCGGAGAACGCTCGTTTGACGAAGGTCCGCCTCGCCGCACGAGACGATGGCATCGAAGAGAGTCAAGTCTACTGAGACGTTGAGCGAAGTCCCGTGGCTCGCGACCCATCGTTGACACCGCAGCCCCACCGAAGCGATCTTCGACTCCCGTACGTAGAGCCCGGGCGCCCCCTGACGACGCCCGGCGTGGACACCAACTGTCACAAGCAGGTCGATGAGCACCTGCTCGAGCGCACGGACGTAGGCCCGCAGGTCGCGGCGCGGTATGGGCATGATGGGATAGCTCACCAGCTGCCCAGGCGCGTGCAGCGTGGCGGCGCCCCCCCGTTCGGACGGCAGAACCGAGATGCCGCGGTGTTCCACGAGAGCCGGCGACACCACGTCGCGGGCGCTCCCGCGGCTGCCCAATGTGATGACGGGTTCATGTTCAAGAAGGAGCAGGACTCCAGGCAGCGCCCCTCGGGCTACTCGGGCGCGCAGTTCCGCCTGCAGGGACTGCGTGGGCAGGTAAGGGACAGTGCCGAGGTCGAAGACGGAGAGGGGCTCCCGGATACGCGGTGGAGTGTGAGGTTGTGGAGCGCTCATGAGCCGAAGGAGAGTACACCATGATGGATGCGAACGACCAGTTCTGGGCCCTGCGAACGGCGGCCTGTTGGGAGCGGCGTGGGCGCCGGAGTGCGGCCGACTCTTGAGCGGAGTCCTGGGAGTGTGAGAGACTCTCTCGGGGCCGGAAACTGCGGCCGCCTTCTGAGCCACGAAAGCCGGATGGGAGGAGTACTCGGTGACCAAGAAGTACGATCCGTTGTGGGAACTCGTCGGGGAAGAACTGCCGCTTGAGGGCGCGGTTGAGGACATCGACGCACTCTGCCCCGTCTGTCACGTGAAGGTGCACATCGGCACGGGCTTGGAGGCGGGCCGGCGGTTCGAGTGCGGCCTCTGCTCCGCCGAGCTGGAACTCGATCTCTCCGGCTCGGTGCCGGGACTGATCGAAGTGGTGGAGGATTAGAGGTACAGTCGGGGCAGATCCGGGGAGATCGGCCACCGGGCACGCGGCCTCCGTCAGTAGGTGAGCACCGGGCGGCCCAGGTCGGGCAGGAGGCTCCCCAGCTCGTCGGCCGGCTCGGCCGGGAAGGAGACCGCGGCCGGGTCCCCATCGGAGACGTAGCGGAGTTCCGGATGGTCCTTGAAGCGTTGAACGGCGGCGCTGAGTGCGTCCCCAGTGACGATGATGCGAGGAACGTGAAGAGGGGAGAAGGCGGTGGAGAACGGCGAGGGTGTCGCTCCCCCGGTGACTTCCACGACGGCCAGGTACCTATAAACTGTGCCCTCCCATTCGCCATTCGCCAGCAGCGAGTCATCGGCCGGGTATTCGCCGAACGGCACGGAGAGCGTGTCTACTGAATACGTGCCACCTGCCATCTCTTCGATCGTAGCCTTGGAGACCGCGAGTTGTTTCGTGCTCTCGTCGACGGACGCCTCCTTCAGGTTCAGGTGCGTCACGGTATGACTGCCCACCTCGTAGCCCCATTCGACGAGACTGCGGACCTTGCGTGCGCGGAACTCTTCCTGGCCGAAGAGCACGTGGTCGTCCGGGCGCACGTCGAGGAGGGCGAAGAAGGTGGCCCGCGAAGCCCAGTCGCCGGCGCGCACAGCGGCCTCCAGTATTCCCACGCCGCTCTCTGGATCCAACGTCCCGTCTTCCAGGATCCGGTATTGACCGGGGCTTGAGTCGTCGAAGGTGATCACGACTGGCGACTTTCCTGCCGGCACTTCGATACTCCCAGTGGCAAGATCGCGCAGATTGATCGGGTAGTAACCCTCAGAACGGAGAAGGTCGAGGTCGGCGCGGAACTCTTCCGGGGTGCGGGTCCATTCGCCGGCGGGGCTACCGATCTTGTGATACTCGAGCACCATGATCATGCCGAGCTCGTTCGCACCGATGGCCTGAGCACGCTCCGGTGTCATGGGCTCCGGCGCAACATCGGCGGGCGTCACTGGCGTAGGGACAGTCTCGGCACCGGTCGCGACGCTCCCCTTCGGGCCGCCGAGCACGAGGCCGCCGGCGAGGCCCAAGGCGGCGCCGACGATGAACGCGATGACCACGAGGCGGACTATCCGTTCGAAGAACATAACGAGGGACGTTACCAGGAAAAAGCGGCGGTGCCCACCCGGAGTTTCCCAAAGAGGATGCGTTCGGCCCGCCGGAGCGCGGTGGATGCGGCGCGGGTCTGCTACACTACCGCAGGTATGGCTGAGTATCTAAGCCGCCCACGGGCACGCCGCGGCCGCGTCGCTGGACCCGTCCTCTTGATCCTCCTGGTCGGAACCATCGTGGCGTTCGTCGGAGGGTTCATCCTGTTCTGGGGTATCGGCGCCCGCGTTGCCGGCGGTGACTTCAGCTTGGGTCTGCCGAAGCTGGGCGGAGGGCAGACCGTCGCGGCATCCGACGGGGCACGCCCCGCCATTCCGGTGGACTACCCCGTTTCCCTCACCTTCGACCCCATTCGATACCGCGACAGCACGTACGTCCCCGTGAAGGGCATTTACATCTCGAGCTGGATAGCCGGGTCTCCCGAACTCTTCGCGGAGAAGGTGGCCCTAGTGGACCGCACCGAGATCAACGCCATGGTGATCGACGTGAAGGACGCCACCGGGTATATCTCGTACGATACCGGGGTGGCGTTGGCCGACGAGCTCGGTTTGGAGGAGCATCGCATAAAGGACATCGATGCCCTGATCGCCACCCTGCGGGAGCACGATATCTTTCCCATAGCCCGTATCGTAGCCTTCAACGACCCCAAGCTGGCGGGTGCCCGTCCAGAGTGGGGCGTACGCCACAAGGACGGTGGCCTGTGGGAGGACGACAAGGGTTCGTCATACATCAACCCGTACAGCAGGGACGTGTGGGAGTACTTGCTCGAAGTGGCCGAAGATGCCGCCGACCGAGGCTTCCGCGAGATCCAATGGGACTACGTCCGTTTCCCCAGTGATGGGAAGATCTCGAATGCCGTCTACCCGGGTGGGAGCGGCACGAAAGAGGACGCGATCGCCGCGTTCCTAACGTTCTCCCGCGAAAGGCTCGAGAAACGCGGAGTGTGGGTGTCCGCCGACGTGTTCGGGCTGACAGTTCACGTGAAGGACGACCTCGGCATCGGCCAGAGGATCGAGAAGGTGGCCCGGAGCGTGGATATCGTGTGTCCGATGATCTACCCATCCCACTACTACGCGGGGGCCTACAACATCAAGAAGCCGAACGAGGAGCCGTACGAGGTGATCAAGAACGCCATGGCTGATTCGGGGCGGCGCCTGAGCGGTACCGGCGCGATCGTCCGGCCCTGGTTGCAGGATTTCTCGCTCTACGGCTACACGTATGGGGTCGACGAGGTGCGGGCGCAGATCAAAGCGGTCGAGGAGCAGGGGTACGTGGAGTGGATACTGTGGGATCCCGGTGTCAAGTACACGGAAGCCGCCCTGCGAGCTGAATAGAGCGTGGCCCGCGAGGCGCCCGGTTCACGCGGGCCCGATGTCGAGTACCAACGCCACTTCGTCACAGTCGGGAAAGTGGACACAGTCCACACATTCACGCCAGATCTTGTGCGGGAGTTCCGACTTCTCCACTACTACGAAGCCGTGTCGACGGAAGTAGTCCGGCACGAAGGTGAGCGTGAAGATGCGGCGTATTCCGAGTGAGCGCGCCTCGCGCACGCAGCGCTCCACGAGTTCCGTGCCGATGCCAGTTCCCTGCGCCTGCTTCGCCACCGCCAAGGATCGCACTTCCGCCAGGTCTTCCCACACGATGGAGAGGGCGACGCATCCCAGGATGTCTCCGTTCTGCACCGCGACCAGATGGTCGCGCACCTGTCCGTAGATGGAGTGGAGCGAGCGTGGCAGCATCACGCCCTCAGCCGCATACCCGTTGATGAGCCGTTGGATCGCCGGCACGTCCAGCACACCCGCACCGCGCACTTCGATCGACACGTTCCGTCCTCCGCCGCCGCGTTTCTTGCCAGGGCGCGCATCGAGCGCGGACCCATGGTATCCCATTCTCCCGCTCCAGAAGACCGAGATACGATCGGGCGACCGCCTGGGGAGGGCGCCTCTACATTTGCAGCCAAGTTCGCTGTAGCGTACAATGCGCACGCACGCACGCAGCGGTGGTCTCGTATCCGAACCGTGGGGGTGGATTAGGTGTCCGTCGGGCAACTGTCGGTGTTCCTGGAGAACAAGAAGGGGCGCATGGCCGAGATGGTCGGTGCCCTTGCTCAAGAGGGGATAGCAGTCTTCGGTTTCTCGGTGGCCGAGGTGAGCGACTACGGCATCGTGCGGATCCTGAGCGATCGCGGCCGGGCGGCGAGGACCGCGCTCGAAGCCCGGAACTTCACGGTGGTGGAGAACTCCGTGGTGTCCGTGCGGCTCGAGAACGGCACGTCGGCACTGGCGGACATCGTGGGGATCCTCTCCAACGCCGGTGTGAACATCGAGTACATGTATCTCACCGCCCGACAGTCCGTCGTACTCCGAGTCGCCGAACCGGACCAGGCGGAGGCGTTACTCCGCGAGCGGGGATTCGAATGCCTGGACGACGTACAGGACGGTTGAGCGGCACGAGTGGCTACGTTTGTAGGGTTTCGGCTCACTCGCTATAGTGGTACCAGCCGCGTGGCGGCACGAATCGCAGCAGCGAGATCGTGCGGCGCGGTCAAAACGGATAGTGTCCGACAAGGGGGGAACACATGAGAATACGTCACGTCATCTTCATCGCTGCGCTCGTAGCTGGGTTTGCGATGCTGGCACTCGTGGGCTGTGGTGGGGATGAAACCACCACGACCACGGCTGCGCCCGCGGAGACCACGACTACCGCAGTATCCGAGGAGACCACGACCACGGAGATGGCGGGTCCCAGCGGCGACCCGATCATGATCGGGGCCATCGTGTCGGCTTCGGGCCCGGCGTCGCCGCTCGGCGAACCGGAACGTGCCGCACTGCTCATGCTCGAAGAGAAGATCAATACGGTCGGCGTTCTCGGGCGCCCGATCAAGCTGGTCATCGAGGACGATCAGTCGAACCCGACTGAAGCGGTGACCGCCGTCAACAAGTTGCTGCAGCAAGACAAGGTCATCGCCGTGTTGGGTGGCTCCATCTCGGCCTCGACGCTCGCCATCAAGCCCATCACGCATGCCGCCGGCATTCCCCTGATGGCCATGGCCGCTTCGAACGCGATCACAGCCGATCCGATTGACTGGGTCTGGCGTGCGCCGCCGCGTGACGCTCTCGCTGTGGGTGCGGCACTGGGCTATATCCAGAAGACGATGAAGCTCACCAAGGTCGCCGTGCTGAGCGACGAGAATGCCTACGGCGCCTCCGGCCTGGCCGACATCGAGGCCCGCGCCGGCGACTTCGGTCTCACGGTGGTAGCCAAGGAGTCCTACAAGACCGAGGACACCGACCTCACCGCCCAGCTCACCAAGATAAAGGCCGCCAACCCGGAAGTGATAGTGGTGTGGGGCACCAACCCCGGTCCCGCCGTGGCCGCCAAGAACATGAAGCAGCTCGGGATGACCCAGCCGTACGTGGGTAGTCACGGGATCGCCAACAAGGCGTTCATCGACTTGGGCGGCGACGCCGCCGAAGGCGTGATCTTCCCCGCCGGCCGCCTGCTCGTGCCCGAGTCCTTCACGAACCCGGAGCAGAAGGCCATCGTCGACCAGTTCGTGACGGCATTCGAGGAGGCCACCGGCAACCCGCCGCCCACCTTCGCCGGTCACGCCTTTGGAGCGCTCACGCTCCTCCTGGACGCGATCGACCGCGCCGGCAGCACCGACGCAGCCGACATCCAGGCGGCCCTGAACGAGACCACGGGTGTCATCACCCCTGACGGCGTCTACAACTACACGCCTACCGATCACGACGGGCTCACTCCGGACGACCTCACGGTGGTCCAGGTCCAGGGTGGCACCTGGGTGCTCGCTCCTCAGTAGAGCAGGTTTCGCGAGACGGCGGCCGGCCGGACCTCCGGCCGGCCGCCGTCTTCTGTTGCACACCCTCCACCCTGTAGGGGCACCGTGACCTTCGATCAGTTCCTGCAATACATCTTCAGCGGCATCACCACCGGGAGCATCTACGCGCTCACGGCGCTCGGCTTCACCCTGATCTACAACGCCACCGACATCATCAACTTCGCACAAGGCGAATTCGTGATGCTTGGAGGCCTCACCGCGATCTCCCTCTACGAAGCGGGGGCACCGCTGGCGGTCGCCTGTCTGGGGGCCGTGGCCATAGTGGGGGTGGCGGGCATCGTATTCCAGCAGCTCGCCATTCGTCCGCTTCTGAAGGCCGGCATCCTCGCCCAGATCATCGTGACGGTGGGTGCCTCTCTGGCAATCCGCACTGCGGCCATGATCATTTGGGGGAGGGAATCTCGACCGCTGCCGCCATTCACCGGTGACACGCCGATCAAAGTGGGCGAAGCCACGATCCTACCCCAGACGCTCTGGGTCCTCGCCGTCACTCTGGTGATCGTGGTGGCTTTGCAGCTCTTTTATCGCCGTACATTGACCGGCAAGGCCGTCCGTGCCTGCTCCGTGAACTCGGGTGCCGCGCGGCTCATGGGGGTCTCGTACTCCTGGGTGGTCCTCCTCTCTTTCGGTATGAGCGCCGCCATCTCCGCGGCCGGGGGGGTCATGATCACGCCGGTGAGCTTCATGGGCTACGGGTATGGGGCCATGCTCGGTCTGAAAGGATTCGCCGCCGCCATCCTCGGCGGGCTCGGCAACCCCGCGGGAGCCGTGGTGGGCGGGCTCTCTCTCGGCGTCCTCGAGGCGCTGACCATCGGTGCGCTGCCCATCGAGGGGGCCTCCGGCTACAAGGACGCCGTGGCCTTCCTGATTCTTCTTCTCATCCTCTTTGCGAAGCCCCAAGGGCTGTTCGGCGGGCGTGCCGTGGAGAAGGTCTAAGTGGCAGCCGTGTTGTCCTTCCTGAAACGTCATTCCGCCTTCATCGGCTTCGCGGTCGTCGCCATGGCGGCGCCGCTGTTCACGCAGAACATCTACTACCTCTCAGTGCTGGCCTTCATGGGCACGCGCTTCATGATCGTGCTTGGCCTCAACCTGCTCATGGGCCAGGCCGGCCAGATCTCTTTGGGGCACGCGGCGTTCGCGGGCATCGGAGCGTACGGCTCCGCCATCCTCACCACACGGTGGGAGGTGAATCCGTGGGCGGCCATGGCGCTTTCCGCCCTGTTGGCCGCCACGGTGGCCGGAGTCATCGGGGTGCCCACCCTCAAGCTGAAAGGCCACTATTTGGCCATGGGCACCCTGGGCTTCGGGGAGATCGTCTACATCTTGCTGGTGCAGTTCAAATGGCTCACCAATGGCACCGACGGCATCTCCGGCATCCCGTCGCTGTCCCTGGCGGGGATCGACTTCGGTAAGCCTCAGGCGTTCCACTGGCTCGTGTGGGGTGTGGCTCTCATCATGCTCCGGATCTCTCTGAACCTGGTGGATTCTCGGGTGGGCCGCTCGCTCAAAGCCCTCCATCGGAGTGAGGCCGCCTCCATGTCCCTGGGAGTCAACACGGCCTATCGGAAGGTCCAAGTCCTCATGGTGTCCGCGGTCTTCGCGAGCATAGCGGGCAGCTTCTACGTGCACTACGTGCACTTCGTCAGCCCCTCCAGCTACACACTCACCTTCTCGGTCATCCTGGCCACCACCGTGGTGATCGGTGGATTGGGGAGAGTGTGGGGTGCGGTGTGGGGGAGCATCCTCATGATGGTGCTGCCGGAATTCCTGCGGCAGTACCAAGACTACACGAACCTCGTCTTCGGGGTGATGCTCATCTTGATCATGATCTTCCTGCCCGGGGGGATCGTCAGCATCGGGGGTGCCGCCGACGCCCTGAGACGGCGTATCGGCGGGGCGAGCGGTCGTTCCGGTGGAGACGCCGCACCGGAGGGGGGTTCCTGATGCCCCTTCTCCGGGTCGAGTCGGTGTCGAAGCGCTTCGGGGGCCTGGAGGCGCTGAAGGACGTGTCGTTCGCCCTGTACGAAGGGCAGGTGAAGGCCTTGATCGGCCCCAACGGCGCGGGTAAGACCACCCTCTTCAATCTGATCTCCGGTGTCGATACGCCGTCGGCCGGTCATATCCACTTCAAAGACCATGATCTTGGAGGTCTCACCCCCCACCAAGCCTGCGGACTCGGGGTGGGCCGCACATTCCAACACAGCAAGGTGTTCGACGACATGTCGGTGCTCGACAATGTGAAGGTGGGGCGATACGGAAGGAGCGGCGCCGGGCTGTTCTCGGCCTTCTTCACGCTGCCGCGTCATCGGCGGGAAGAGCGGGACATCACACAGGGATCGTATGAAGCGCTCCGACGTGTGGGACTCACCGACCGGGCCGGGGAGTTGGCCGGAAACCTCCCCGTGGGTGATAGGCACCTCCTGGAGATCGCCCGCTCGCTCGCCACCGAGCCCACTGTACTCCTCCTCGACGAACCCGCGGCCGGCCTGAACAACGACGAGACCGATCAGCTCGCGGAGATCGTACGCCGGATCAGGGACGAGGGAGTCACCATCCTTCTCGTGGAGCACGACATGGGTTTCGTGATGAACATCTCCGATGAAGTGGTGGTCTTGGACTACGGCCAACGGATCGCGGAAGGGCCACCCCTCATGATCCAGGACGACCCGGAAGTGATCAAAGCCTATTTGGGAGAGGATCTGTGAGCACCCTCTCCCTCTCTCGGGTATCAGCGGGATACGGCCGCATCGAGATCTTGCACGGCATCGACCTGACGGTGGGAGAGGGTGAGATCGTCACCATCGTGGGCGCCAACGGCGCGGGCAAGACCACTCTGTTGCGGGTCTTGTCGGGGCTCACCGGTCTGTGGGCGGGCACCATCCAATTCGACGGGCACACGCTCGACCGCATGAGCGTGGAGGCCCGGGCCACCCTGGGTCTCGTGCAGATCCCCGAGGGAAGGCAGCTATTCGGGCCTATGACCGTGGAAGAGAACCTTCAGCTCGGTGCCTATTCGAAACGTCGCGGGGGCCGCCCCGCCGTGGAGAAGTTGGCTGAAGTGTACGGGATGTTCCCACGACTCGAGGAACGCAGGCGGCAGCAGGCCGGTACTCTGTCCGGCGGGGAGCAGCAGATGCTCGCTATCGCCCGAGCCCTCATGGCGGAACCGAAGATGCTACTCTTGGACGAGCCGTCGATGGGGCTGGCGCCCCTGATCGTGAAGGAGATATTCACGACGTTGCGCGGTCTCAACGAGAAGGGCCTGGGCATGCTGCTCGTGGAGCAGGACGCGCGTATTGCGCTTCGCCTTGCCCACCGAGGACTCGTTCTCGAACGGGGTAGCGTGGTTCTGGAGGACAGCGCGGATGCGCTCCTCGAAAACCCCGATGTGCAGGCCATCTACTTCGGCCGACACAGCGGTCGCGGCGAAGCGAGGACGGAGAGCGGATGAGCCAGATCTGGAACAGGGAATACGAGACGATGGAGCGCGCCGAACTGCTCGAATTGCAGTCCAAGCGCCTGCAGATGTCCCTGCGCTGGGCAGTCGCCCACGTGCCCTTCTACCGTCAGGAGTGGGAGCGCGCCGGCCTGAAACCGCAGGACATCCGCTCGGTGGAAGACCTCCCGAAGATCCCCTTCACCACAAAAGAGGCGTTCAAGCAGGCGTATCCATACGGCCTCTTCGCCGTGCCCTTGGAGCGGGTTGTGCGCGTGCACTCCTCCACAGGCACCACGAACCGCCCCACAGTGGTGGGCTATACGCGTGGCGACCTCAACACGTGGGCGGAACTCTGTGCCCGCGTGGTGATGGCAGGCGGAGCCCGGCCGCAAGACGTCGCGCAAGTGGCCTTCGGGTACGGTCTGCAGACCGGTGCCTTCGGACTCCACGCCGGGTTGGAACGCATCGGCGCCATGGTCATCCCCGCATCCACGGGCAACACCCGGCGGCAGCTGACCATCATGCGGGACTACGCCACGACCGTCCTGGTGTGCACTCCGTCGTACGCCATGTTCATCTCGGAGGCGGCGGCCGACATGGGATTCGATATCTCGCAGCTCAGCCTGCGCGTGGGACTCTTCGGCGCGGAACCTTGGACCAACAAGGTGCGCGACGAACTCGACCGCCGGCTGGGCCTGACCTCCTCGGACAACTACGGGCTCTCGGAGGTCATGGGTCCCGGCATCTCGGGTGAATGCGAGTTGAAGGACGGGCTGCACATCGCCGAGGATCATTTCCTCGTCGAGGTGGTCGACCCGGAGACGGGGGAGGTGCTGCCCGAGGGCAAAGAGGGAGAGTTGGTCTTCACCTCGCTCACGAAGGAGGCGGTTCCAGTCCTCCGGTACCGCACAGGAGATCTGGCGAGCGTCACCTTCAGGCCCTGCGCGTGTGGCCGCACCTTTGCCCGCCACACGAAGGTATACGCACGCACCGACGATATGATCATCGTGCGCGGTGTCAACGTGTTCCCCTCTCAGGTGGAAGACGTCCTCATGGAGGTAGAGGGTGTGGAACCCCACTTCCAGGTGGTGCTCGATAGGAAGGGCTCCCTCGACGAGATGGTCGTGCAGATCGAGGTGGAGCCTTCCTTCTTCCCCGATGCCATGCGTCGCCTGGTGGAGTTCGAACGACACGTGGAGGACCGGCTGCAGGAAGAGCTGGGCGTGCGGGCCCGCGTGAAGCTGGTTGAGCCGAAGACCCTGCCTCGACATACCGGCAAGGCCCGCAGGGTCATCGATAGGCGCTGAGCAGCCCCATAGGCGCTAAGCAGCGGGAGCCCGACTGGAGGTCGCCCCAGTGATGCAGGTGGAACGTGACGATTGCGGTAGCGCGGAGTTGGTGGTCGACGTTTCGATGACGGCGGCCGCGGTGGGCAGCGGTCTCGTGGAGGGCCTGTCCACTCCTACGATGATCGCCCTCATGGAGGCGGCGGCGGTGGACGCCATCTCTCCGGCGCTCGAAGCCGGGATGTCCTCGGTGGGAACGCGGGTGGACGTACGTCACTTGGCCCCGACGCCTCTGGGTATGCGCGTGGTTGCTGAAGCGCGGGTGGTGGAGGTCGACGGCCGTCGCATAGTCCTGGCCGTCGCGGCGTCCGACGAGCGCGGGCCGATCGGCGAGGGTACCCACGAACGCTGGATCGTCAATGTGGCCTCCTTTGGCGACAAGCTCTCCGAGAGATCCCAACCGAACGAGTAGGGCAGGAGGCGACACGTGGCAACCAGGATCAAGACGGCGCCTGTGCGGGTCAAGCTGTATACGGAAGAGTACGTGATCACCGGCTTGGCTCATACGAAACCGGGCGGGTACAGAGATCGAGTGTCCGACCTCTTGAACGATAGTTCTATCCGCTTCTTGGCGCTCACCGATTGCACCTTCCGACCGGCGAACGACCCGTCGGCTTCGGCGAAGCGGTGCAGCGCGCTGATCGTCCGGGTGGAGGACATCAAGTTGCTCATCCCCTTCGAAGACACTCCCGACGGGGCGCCTTCGGGGGACCCCGGAGAGCTCAGCAACTGGTAACCTATGAGGCTGAGAGCGGGCGATCCTGCGCCTGCGTACGTGGAGGTTCCGCTTTGAAGAACAACGAGTTCCTGTTTACGTCGGAGTCGGTGAGCGAGGGTCATCCCGACAAGATGGCCGACCAGATCTCCGACGCGGTCCTCGACGCGGTCCTCGCCGACGATCCGACCGGTCGAGTGGCCTGTGAAACGTTGATAACCAACGGTCTGGTGGTCATAGCGGGTGAGATAACCACGAACACCTACGTGGACATCCCCACGATAGCCCGTCGCACCATCGCCCGCATCGGCTACACGCGCGCCAAGTTCGGCTTCGACTCCGAGACCTGCGGCGTTATGACCAGCATTCACGAGCAGTCACCCGATATCGCCCAAGGAGTGGACGAGGCCTTCGAGCGTCGCACGGATCCCGGAGATGCCGACGCGCTCGATCGGCAGGGTGCCGGCGACCAGGGGATGATGTTCGGCTACGCCTGCCGCGACACAGACGTGCTCATGCCTCTGCCCATCCACCTGGCGCACCTCCTGGTGCACCGCGCCAGTGAGGTGCGGAAGGGCGACGTGATGCCGTATCTCCGGCCCGACTCGAAGAGTCAAGTGACCGTGCGCTACCGCGATGGTCGTCCGGAATTCATCACGGCCGTGGTCATCTCGAGTCAACACAAAGACGGAATAGACATCGATACACTGATGCGGCCGGACCTCATCGAGCACGTCATCCGCCCGGTGCTGCCCGAGGGTCTGTACGATCCAAGCTTCAAGGACACGAAACTGTACGTGAATCCCACGGGAAAGTTCGTGATCGGGGGGCCGATGGGCGACACGGGTCTCACCGGACGTAAGATCATCGTGGACACGTACGGTGGGTTCGGTCGGCACGGGGGTGGAGCCTTTTCGGGCAAGGACCCCTCGAAAGTCGACCGCTCGGGCGCGTACGCGGCACGGTACGTGGCCAAGAACATCGTTGCCGCCGGGCTGGCGGATCGGTGCGAGGTTGAGATCGCCTACGCGATCGGCGTGGCCCATCCCGTGAGCGTCATGGTGGAGTGCTTCGACACGGAGCGCGTGAGTCCCGAGACGATCACGGAGCTCGTTCGTACGCACTTCGACCTGCGCCCGGCAGCGATCATTCGGGACCTCGACCTGCGCCGTCCCATCTACGAGAAGACCGCGGCCTACGGTCATTTCGGCCGCGAAGATCACGACTTCACCTGGGAGCGAGTCGACAAGGCCGCCCAACTCCGCAGCGACGCCGGGCTCGCATAGGGTTGGCGACGTGACCGTGGTGCGCGTGACGCCGCTTCTGGGCGTGCGCGCCCTCGGCCGGGAGTCGTTCGACTACACGGTCTCCCCGGAGCAGGAAGGCTGCGTGGAGTTGGGCACTCTGGTGTCGGTGCCGTTCGGGCGGCGGAAGGTGGACGGCGTGGTGACCGGTCTCGGCGCTTCCGGCGAGGTGCCCGTGTCCAGTCTCCGCCGGCTCGTCGCAGTGGGGAGCCACCGTCTTCCGACGGTGTCTCTCGACCTGGCCGAAGCCGTCTCTGCACACTATCTGGCTCCCCTTGGGGCGTGTCTCCAAGCGGTCGTCCCCTCGCACCTCCTGCCGTCGAAGAAGCGGCCACAGGGTCGACGTGTGGCTTGGGTCAGCCCAGGCGCCGAAGTCGTCGTCGATCTCACCCCCAAGCAGGCCGAGGCTCGCGCCGCAGTGCCTCCCGAGGGGCTGGCGGTCGCCGATCTCTGCGCGCGCACCGGAGTCGGTAGGGGCGTGGTGGGCGCACTCGTTTCGAAAGGCGCCCTCAGACGAACCATGGAGCCCCCGCCGCAGCACCCCACCGGCCGCGAACAGACTCTCTCGCCGGCCGGTGGACCCTCCCCGGAATGGGAGCGGGGGAGCATCCGCGATCTCCTCCTCTCGGAGGAGCAGGAGATCGCCCACGGCGAGCTCCGAGAGGCACTCCAACGGCACCGCTTCGCTGAACGTCTTCTGTGGGGAGTCACGGGCAGCGGCAAGACCGAACTCTACCTGCGCTTGTTGCACGAGGTCGGACTTCAGGGCGGGGGTGCCATCGTCTTGGTGCCGGAGATAGCGTTGACCATCCAGCTGATCGAGCGACTGCGCTCCCGGTTGGGTGATACCGTCGCGGTGCTCCACAGCGGCCTTCCTGCGGGCGCTCGCGCGCGGGAGTACGACCGTGTGGCCCGGAGTGAGGCGCGTGTGGTGGTGGGTGCGCGGTCGGCGGTGTTCGCCCCGGTAGCCGATCTGCGCCTCCTCATCCTCGACGAAGCCCACGACACGTCCTACAAGCAGGAGGAGGAGCCTCGCTACGATGCGCGTTGGGTCGCGCGCTGGCTTGCGCGCCGGAACGAGGCCCTGGTGGTGGAGGGCACGGCCACACCGTCCCTCGAATCCTTCCATCGGGCGGAGCGGCCTCTGCAACTCCGGACGAGGCCTACGGGTGCTCGACTGCCTCACGTGGAGGTGGTGGACATGCGTCGCCAGGGAGGGGAAGGAGTCCTGGCTCCGCGGTCTGCGGCTGCGTTGCGCGATGTCGTGGTGGCGAACGAGCAGGCCGTTGTTCTCCTGAATCGACGGGGATATGCGGCCTTCCTCCAGTGCGAGGAGTGCGGAGAGGTGGTGATGTGTCCCGACTGCGACATCTCCCTCACGTTCCACCGCAGCGCTCGCGCCCTCGTGTGCCACCACTGCGGGCTGAAGAAGCCGCCTCCGCCGGTGTGTCCAACCTGCGACTTGGCCGCCCTTCGCCGCGGCTCCCCCGGTACGGAGCGGGTGGTGGAGGAACTGGCGCGGATGGTACCGCAGGGTCATCTCTTTCGACTCGACTCCGACGTGGCCACGAGCGGGGCACGCGTTATCGACATACTCGGCCGGTTCTCGGCCACGGCACCCGGCGTGCTCGTGGGTACTCAGATGGTGGCCAAGGGGCACGACTACCCCTTGGTCACGTTGGTCCTCGTCGCAGACGCCGACACCGGCCTGTACGCACCCGATTTTCGAGCCTCGGAACGTACGTTCCAGCTGCTCACTCAGGTGGCCGGTCGAGCCGGGCGTGCGGAGAGGCCGGGAAGGGTACTCCTGCAGACGTGGAATCCCGATGTGGACTGCATCAGGCTGGCGGTGGCCGGAGATCTCGCCGGTTTCTACAAAGAGGAACTGGCTGTGCGGGAACATCTCGGATATCCTCCTTTCCGGAACCTCCTCAAGCTGGTCTTGAGTGGATCCGCGGAAGATCGCGTGGACGCTGGGGGGCGGCACCTGATCGAGAAGCTGCGCTCCGCACTGCCGGACGTACGCGGCCCGGCGCGTCTCCCGCGCATCCGCGGACTCAGCCGTCGGCAGATCGTGGTTGCCGACACTGACGGAGAAACGGCGCGTCGTGTGGTGGGCCGAGCACTCCAGAGATTCCGAGGCCCGTACGCTCGACGCGGGCTGGACATCGTTGTGGACGTGGACCCGCAGTGGTTCGCCTGACCTTGGTGGGGGCGCATGGACGCAGCCTACGGACCGACCGACCGCATACGCACGCTGGGCGATCCGGTCCTCAAAGAAGTGACACGGAACGTGGTCGCAGAAGGCGACGGCCTCGATGTGCTGATCGAGACCATGTTCGAGGTGATGGATCGCGAGGAAGGTATTGGGCTGGCAGCCCCCCAGATCGGGATCCAAAAGCGGGTGATGGTGTGGCGTCACCCGGAGAACGAAGAGCGCTATGTTCTGCTCAACCCGCACATCGTTGAACGCTCGGAAGAGACCCTGACGGCGGAGGAGGGGTGTCTATCGATTCCGGGTCACGCGATGGAAGTGGAGCGCTCGGAGCGGGTGGTGGTGGAAGGCATAGACCTTTCGGGGAAGCCGGTCACGGTCGAGGCCACGGGTCTCATGGCCCGCATTCTGCAACACGAGATCGATCACCTGGAGGGTCGTCTCATCATCGACCGGACGTCGCGCGAAGAACGGCTGCGTGTGTTGCGGGAGATCAGGCAGAAGCGGGAGCAGTGAAGTTCGCCTTTGCCGGCACTCCGGCATTCGCCGCGCAGGTGCTGGGCCGGCTGCTGGCTCGCGGCCTCACTCCCAGCCTGGTGGTCACCCAGCCGCCTCGCCCGGCCGGCAGGGGCCGGAAGGAGACACCCTCCGCCGTGGCTCGGATGGCCGGCTCCTCGGGCCTCCCTCTGTTGGAGACGGCGAATATCAGCGCCCCCGACTCGGTGGAGGCGCTCCGCTCCAGTGGAGCGCGGACCCTCCTCGTGGCGGCGTTCGGTCAACTGTTGAGGTCCCCGGTGCTCGATGCGTTCGACTGCGTGAATGTCCACGCATCCCTCCTACCCCGCCACCGCGGGGCGGCCCCCATAGCGAGAGCCCTCATGGCCGGCGACGCACAGACCGGGGTGTGCGTGATGCGCATGACCCCGGGATTGGACGAAGGCCCGGTCGCCGTCTGCTCGACCGTCTCGATCGCTCCGTGGCAGGATGCGGGCGATGTCGCGGCGGTCCTCGCGGTGCTGGGCGCCGACGCCGTCGCCCACGTCCTCGAGGCCGGAGGTACGGATCGGGTGACGTGGAGAGACCAGGAGGGGCCGTCCACGTACGCCGCCAAGGTGACCGCGTACGATCGGGCGCTCGACCTGACCGCACCGGCCCGCACCGTCCATGACGCCGTGCGGGCGCTGTCACCCGACATCGGAGCGCGCCTTCGACTGGGCGGCCTCGATCTGACGGTGTGGCGCACGTGGCCCGACGAGAGCCATGCCCGGGCCGTCTCGGGCCGACCGGAGATGGCCGTCCGCGAGGGAGATCGCCTGTTCCTGGGGTGCGGGCTCGGGCGCATCGAGGTGCTGGAGATCCAACCGGCGGGCAAGAAGCGTATGGGCGCCGCGGACTTCCTCCGCGGTTACGGCGTGACCCTCGGGCTCTCGAACACGGAGCCGTGACCCCGCATCTGGAGGTACCATCGACATGCCCTTCCCAGCGGAACTCTTCGGACTCAAGCTCCTGGCCCCGTCGATCCTCTCGGCTGATTTCGCGCGACTCGGCGACGAAGTGGACGCCGTGTTGGATGCGGGTGTCCGCCTCGTGCATTTCGATGTCATGGACGGGCACTTCGTACCGAACCTGACTATCGGCCCCGCGGTCGTCGGGGCCGTGGCGCCCCGCGTGCATCAGAGCGGAGCCTTCGTCGACGTACACCTGATGGTCACAGATCCAGATGCGATCCTGGAGGCGTTCGTCACGGCGGGGGCAGACGGTCTGAGCGTGCACGTGGAGACCACGCCCAACCTGCACCGCACGTTGACACGCATTCGTGAGTTGGGGGCCTCGCCGGGCGTGGTGCTGAACCCCGGTACTCCCGCGGCCGCCGTGGAAGAGGCCGCGCTCTTTGCCGACTACGTCCTGGTCATGAGCGTCGATCCCGGATTCGGAGGGCAGCGGTTCATCCCCGAAAGCATCGACAAGATCAGACGGCTTCGCGAGACCGTACCCCCGCGGGTGGCCATCGAGATCGATGGGGGAGTGGACCGCGAGAACGCACGCCGCCTCGCGGACGCGGGGGCCGACTGGCTCGTGGCCGGCTCGGCGGTGTTCGGCGGCGGCGATCCCACCTCCTCCGCCGGGGTCTTGCAGGAACTCCTGCAGACCTAGGAGATTGCTGGCAGGCTGCTGAAAAGCGAAGCCGGCCGCCGGGGTTCTGGGTGCCGGTCCGCCCGTCGCGTTGTCGAGGCGCGGGCGGATGTGGTACAGTCCCAACGCCCGCATGTGCGGGTGTATAAACGGTCTTCGGGGTCGGGTGAGATTCCCTACCGGCGGTGATAGCCCGCGAGCCCTCCGGGGTTGACCAGGTGAGACTCCTGGGCCGACAGTGAAAGTCTGGATGATAGAAGACCGGGCGCATCCATGCGCGCCCTCGACCCCTGAGACACGTGCTCGAGGGGTTTTCTTTTGGCGATAGGCGAGAACGATAGGCACTTTCTGGAGCGGGCGATCGCGCTTGCCGAACGCGGGCGAGGGCTCACGTCCCCAAACCCCCTCGTGGGCGCCGTCGTGGTGCGCGACGGCCGGGTGGTGGGGGAGGGCTTCCATGCCGCGGCCGGACAGGACCACGCGGAGATCGTCGCCCTGAACAGTGTGGCCGGATCCGACTATGCCGGCACGCTTCGCGGGGCCACCATGTACGTGACTCTGGAGCCCTGCTGTCATCAGGGTCGTACCCCACCCTGCACGCGCGCCCTCATCGCTTCCGGCATCGACCGCGTGGTGGTGGCAGCCGACGACCCCTCCTCCTGGGTTCACGGGCAGGGCTTGGCGGAACTACGGGCGGCGGGCCTCAGCGTGGAGGTGGCCGATGGCGACCTGAACTACAAGGCCCGCCGCCAGAACGACGCCTTCCGCAAGCAGGTGACCACCGGGTTGCCGTTCGTCACCTACAAGTACGCCATGACCTTGGACGGCAGGGTGGCCACGGAGAGTGGCGATTCGCGCTGGATCTCGGGTGAGGACAGTCGCCGACGGGTCCACCAATACCGTGCGTGGTCAGACGCGGTGCTGGTGGGGGCGGGCACGCTCAGGAGGGACGATCCGCGACTCACGGCCCGCGATGTTGCCGTCCATCGTCAACCGATGCGCGTGGTGATCGACCCGGGGTTGGGCATCAGCGAGAACGCAGCTCTTGTTCGGACCGCCGCTGAAGGCCCCGTGCTCCTGGTGTGCGCCGACTCCGTGCCCATGGAGCGCGTGGAGGCGGTACGCTCCTGGGGTGTCGAGGTTGCTGCTTCGGCGTGCGATCAGGCCGGTCTCCCTTCGCCGCGCTCCGTAGCCCTCCTGCTCGTCGAGCGGGGCGTGCAGAGCGTCTTCATGGAAGGTGGACCCCGATTGGCCGCGGCCTGGTGGGATGCGGGCCTCATCGACCGCCTGTTGACCTTCGTGGCCCCGGTGGTCGCGGGGGGCTCCTCGTCGCCGGGCCCGCTGCCCGCGGCCGGCTACGCGCATATGGACGCCGCGCTCCGCCTCCGAGACGTCGAGGTGCGCCCCAGCGGAGCGGACGTCTGTATCAGCGGCTACGTGGGAGAGCCGTACTGATGTTCACCGGTCTGGTGGAGGAGATAGGTCGGATCGCCCGGGTCGAGAAGCGACCGGAGGGAGCGCACCTGTTCATCGAGGCTACGCGTGTCACCGACGGGACGCGATTGGGCGATTCGATCGCGGTCGACGGTGCTTGTCTCACCGTCGTGCGCGTGGAGAGACGCCTCTTCGCCGTTGACTGCATGGCCGAGACTCTCTCGGCGACCACTCTGGGCTCCCGTCGCCCCGGGGACGCTGTCAACCTTGAACGGGCTATGGCCTTGGGTGACCGCCTCGGCGGCCACCTGGTGCTCGGCCACGTGGACGGTGTGGGGGAGGTGCGCTCTGTGACCAAGCGAGGCATCGCATCGGAGGTGCGGGTGGCCTTCCCCGTGGGGCTGCGTCCGTATCTGGCGCCCAAGGGCTCGGTCGCCGTGGACGGCATTTCCCTCACGATCACCACGGTGGAGGAACTCGAGTTCGGCCTCGGCATCATCCCTCACACGTTGGCTGAGACCACTCTGAAGAGCGTGCAGGCCGGGAGGCGCGTGAACCTGGAGGCGGATGTGCTGGCTCGCTACGTCCATCAAGTGCTCCTCGGCGGGGGATCGCTCGAGAGCATCGGGCTGGGGGGAGACGGCGGTCAGGCAGAGCGCACCGAAGCACGCGGCATGACGATGGAGGAGCTCCGCGCGAAGGGGCACCTGGAATGAGCAGACGCGGCCGCGCGGCATCGCCCCCGGCCACGGGAGGAGAGGTATGAAGCAGGAGAATGCCTTCGCCACGATCGAGGAAGCGCTCCACGACATCAAATCGGGGCGGATGGTCGTGGTGGTAGACGACGAGGATCGAGAGAACGAGGGCGACCTTACCATGGCCGCTCAGTTCGTCACCCCGGACGCGGTGAATTTCATGGCCAAACACGGTCGAGGTCTGATCTGTCTGGCGCTCACCACGGCCCGGGCGGACAAGCTGGGTCTCCACCCGATGGCACGCAACAACCAATCGCGTTTCGAGACCGCCTTTACCGTTTCCATCGAGGCTCGGGAGGGGGTCACCACAGGCATCTCCGCCGCCGATCGGGCACATACCATCCAGGTGGCCATCGACCCACGGAGCGGACCCGACGACCTGGTGCAACCGGGGCACGTCTTCCCCCTGCGGGCTCGACCGGGCGGAGTACTCGAGCGGACCGGGCAGACCGAGGCGGCCGTGGACCTTTCGCGCCTCGCCGGGCTGAACCCCGCGGGAGTCATCTGCGAGATCATGAACGAGGACGGCACGATGGCACGTGTGCCCGACCTCATCCCCTACTGCCGGGAGCACGGCCTCAAGATGGTCACCGTGGCCGACCTCATCGAATACCGGCGGCGGACGGAGCGCCTGGTCTTGCGGGGGGCTGTCGCCCGGCTCCCCACCCGCTACGGCATGTTCACCGCCTTTGGGTACGAGAGTCTCCTCGACGGCGAGCAGCACCTCGCGGTTGTGAAGGGCGACGTGGCGGGCAAGGAGAACGTCTTGGTGCGCGTCCACTCGGAGTGCCTCACCGGAGATGTGCTGGGCTCGTTGCGCTGCGACTGCGGCGAGCAACTCGACGCGGCCATGGCCACCATCGAACGCGAAGGACTCGGCGTGCTCCTCTACATGGCCCAGGAGGGCCGGGGTATCGGTCTGCTGAACAAGCTCCGTGCCTACAAGCTCCAGGAAGAGGGTCGCGACACCGTGGAGGCCAACGAGGAGTTGGGCTTCGCTCCGGATCTGCGAGAGTACGGTATCGGCGCGCAGATCCTCGTCGACCTCGGTCTGACGACCATCCGGCTCATGACCAACAACCCCCGGAAGTTGGTGGGCCTCGAGGGCTATGGGCTCACCGTGGTCGAGCGGGTGCCCGTGGAGGTGCCACCGCGCGACGAGAACCTGGCCTACCTGCAGACCAAGGCCGACAAGATGGGTCACATACTGCACCACCAGGGGCTGCACCTGGACGAGATCAAGATGGAAGGAGATACCGATGAGTGACGGTGGACACGGGGGGCGCGTCTACGAGGGGGAACTTCAGGGCGAAGGCCTGTCGTTCGGCATAGTGGTGGGTCGGTTCAATGAGTTCATCTCCAACAAGCTCCTGTCCGGCGCGCTGGACAATCTGGTGCGGCACGGCGTCGACCCGGCCAAGATCGAGGTGGCCTGGGTGCCGGGGGCCTTCGAGATCCCACTCATCGCGCGGCGCATGGCCTCCAGCGCACGGTACGACGCGGTGTTGACTCTCGGCGCGGTCATCCGGGGCTCCACACCCCACTTCGACTATGTAGCCGCCGAGGTGGCTAAAGGCGTGGCCGCGGCGGGCCTCGAGTCGGGGACGCCGGTGGTGTTCGGAGTCCTCACCACCGACACGATCGAGCAGGCCATCGAGAGAGCCGGCACGAAGGTGGGCAACAAGGGGTGGGATGCGGGGATGGCCGCACTGGAGATGGCCAACTTGGGCAAGTCACTGTCGGCCGGCGGTCTGTAGGGGCCCGAGCGGCCTGCAGAGCGGTGGCCGCCGGGAAAGAGACGGGAGAGCGACCCGGCGGCATCCCGCCCAGGGAGGGTCGCTCTCGCATGCTCAGACGGCCTTCTGCACCTTGTTCGCCTTGAGACACTTGGTGCACACGTACGCACGTGTGGTCTTGCCCTTGAGCAGTACGTGCACTTTCTGCACGTTCACATTCCAGCGGCGTTTGGTGGCCCGCATCGAGTGGCTCCGGTTGTTGCCGAAACTCGGGGCCTTACCGCACACAGCACAGATCCTGGCCATCGTATCCTCACCCTTTTCCGGAAGGTTCGCACGCAAAGAACGGCATAGTATGCACTGCCGCACGGCGGTTTGACAACCCCCGCCGGCTCCGCGGGAGTCCGGGAACGAACTCTGTCGCGAGGCTGGAAGCCTCGGGGGGTAGTGTACAATGTGGACGACGCGACGGCCGACGACTGAGGGACGGAATGACGACGTTCACGAAAGACATGTCGATCCTCGAGGCCCTTCAGGCTGATCCGCGGGCCAGGGATGTCTTCACGGCTCACGGCTTGGCCTGCATCGGCTGTATGGGGGCGATGATGGAGTCCATCGAGGACGGCGCGCGGATGCATAGCATCGATCCCGCCGCTCTCCTCCGTGAGCTCAACAACCTGGTTCCGCTGCCGGACCACGAGGCCTAAGGAGGGCGAGATGGCGGGGGAGCCCTTGTTGGACTCATCTTCCACCGACGTGCCCGGCGCGGTCGTCGTCACCGACAAGGCGATCGCCGACATCGTGGGGTGGACCGTCCTCGAATGCTACGGAGTGGTGGGGATGGCCTCGCCCAATCTCGTGCGGGGGGTCGGAACTCTCCTGTCACGGGACAAGCTCCATCAAGGCATACGGGTGACACAAGACGCCGAGCGCATCCACGTAGATCTGTTTCTGATCGTTGAATACGGGTTGAACGTGGCTGAAGTGGCGGGGAACGTGCGCTCGCAGGTCACCTACAACGTCAAGAAAGCCACTGGCCGCCAGGTAGCGGAGATACACATCCACGTGCAGGGAGTGCGGGTTGGGACCTAGCGTTGCCCCTGTGACGGTGGCGGGCGCTCGGCTCGTGGTCGCCGGAGGGCACCGTGCCCTGGAAGCCCGGAAGCAGGTGGTGAACGACCTGAACGTGTATCCGGTGCCCGACGGGGATACCGGCACGAACCTCCTGCTCACCGTGCGAAGCATCGTGGACGACGTTTCCCGGGCCCCTGAGAACCTCTCCCGCTCCGAGTTGTGCGATCTCATCGCGAACGCCGCCCTGATGGGAGCCCGCGGTAACAGCGGAGTCATACTTTCGCAGATCGTTCGCGGAGCGATGGAGGCCTTGGCGCTCCTGGACGACGACCGCCCGCTCGACGTGGCGACCGTTCTGCGCAAAGCCACTGATACGGCGTATAGGGCCGTGCGCAAACCCGTGGAAGGCACCATGCTCACCGTGCTCCGAGAGATGACGGAGGCGGCGGAGAGCCAACCGCCCGGCGCCGACATCATGGGCGTGTTGCGGTCCGTGGTGCAGGCGGGTTGGACCAGCGTGGAAAACACTCCCACCTTGCTGAAAGTGCTCGCCGATGCCGGTGTGGTGGACGCCGGGGGGTACGGCCTCGTGGTATTGGCGGAGGGCATGATCGGAGCGGATGGAGATTCTCCAAGTGCGGAAGCGGTGGCCCTCGGATCGGTCCAGGAGACGGACCATCCCGAACACGAGCCGGATACGATGTACTCCTATTGCACCAGCTTCTTGCTGCAAGGCACGCACCTTGACGGGCCTGAGCTCGAAACACTCCTCACCCCACTCGGCGACAGCCTCCTGGTGGTGGGAAGCGACACGCGCGTAAAGGTACACGTGCATACCGACGAACCGGGCACGGTGCTGGCGCTGGGTCTGGCGCGCGGCACTCTCCATCAGATCGAGATCGAGAACATGAGGGAGCAGACGGCCGCCCGCGATGCACGACTCCGCGCCCAAGCCGGTGCCCCCCCAGTGGTGGGGGAGACACAGGTGATCGCCGTGGTGGCCGGGGGTGGAGTCAGGAAACTGTTCGCGAGCATTGGGGCCGGGCCCTTGGTGGAAGGCGGCCAATCGATGAATCCCTCGGCTGAAGAGATCATGAGGGCCGTGGCGCTCACCGAGGCGCCGGGGGTCATACTTCTTCCGAACAACAAGAACATCATCATGACGGCCGAACAAGTGGCGGCCATGGCCGGCAGGCCGGTGGGGGTCGTTCCCGCCCGCTCGATGCAGGCGGGGCTCTCCGCCATGGTGGCGTTCGATCCCGACCGTTCGCTGGAACGGAACGTGGAAGAGATGACGCAGGCTCTCTCCTTCGTACTGACCGGTGAGGTGACTCGTGCGGTGCGCGACTCCTCGATCGACGGAGTCGAGGTGACCGAAGGGTCGTTCATCGGGTTGGTTGAGGGCCGAGTGGTCGCATCTGCCGCCGATTTGCAGGAGGTCGCCGACGCGGTGGCAGGCGAACTACTCGACGGCACGCGCGAACTGATGACCATACTCGTGGGCGACGGAGAGTCGACGCACGCCGCCATGCAGGCGGCCGAACACCTGCGGGATCGCTACCAGGACGTAGAGTTCGAGATACACGACGGCGGTCAGCCGCTGTATCCGTTGCTCATGGCAGCCGAGTAGCTTGATGGGGCACACCTCGTCTTCGGATGGGGACCGGTACCGATGATCGGGGGAATCATGGAAGCGAAGGACGCGGTGCGACTCGACAGGACCAACACGGCGGTGGTGGTGGATTCGACGGCCGACCTCAGCCAGGGCCTGGCGGCCGATCCGAACCTTTCGATGGTCTCATTGAACGTGCATTTCGGCGAGGAGACGTTCACGGACTGGGTCGATATCCAGCCGCACGAGTTCTACCAAAGGCTCAAGGCGGCCGACAGGCTTCCCACCACGTCCCAGCCTCCAGCGGGCGCCTTCATCGCCGAGTACACACGCCTCCGCTCCCAATTCGAGTTCATCTTCTCCATCCACCTGAGCGCGAAGCTCAGCGGTACGTTCGAAAGCGCGTCGGTGGCCCAAGCGGAAGTGGATGGAGTCACTCTCATCGACTCCGAGATGGCGAGCGCAGCTGTAGGTCTCCTCGCCCGCCAAGTGCTCGAGATGATCGATCGCGGCACCACCAAGGAAGAGATCCTCGCGTTCGCCGACACGTACCGACGTGAGGCCGGTCGCCTCTTCCTTCTGAGTACGTTGGAGTACCTGCAGAAGGGCGGCCGTATCGGGCGAGCGAGCGGCCTGGCGGGCAGCCTGCTCAACATCAAGCCCCTCCTCACGTTCGAGGATGGGATCGTGCACCCGTACAAGAAGGTGCGGGGTGAGAGCAAGGCGCTCGCGGCCGTGCAGGAGTACTTCCTGGAGAAGACCAAGCCGGGCGTCAGGTATGCGGTGGCGGTGGCTCACGGTGACGCCCCCGACAAGATGGAAGAAGTCATCGAGATCCTTCACAAGACGGACAGAGAGTTTCGAGTGGTGCTCAAAGCTGAGGTCGGCTCGGTGATAGGGACGTACGCGGGACCGGGGGCGGTGGCCCTGTTCTTCGTCGAAGAATGAGTGCGCGGGGAGGTGGCATCCACTTCCCCCTCGGCCGGCCGAACCTCTGTTCACCGGGGGCTCCGGCTCTCCCGCCCACCTCGAAGAGACGTATAGCACCGCACCGCCTGCGCCGATCTCTGGACTCCCTGCCGGGGGTGGGGCGGGTCCGAGCGGCAAAGCTCTCGGGCCTCGGACTTCAGACGGTGGCCGACCTCCTCGAGTACACGCCCTTCCGTCACGAGGCGTCCGCCCGCCTCGCTTCGGTGGCCTCGCTCCGGGTGGGCGAAGAGGCCACCTTGAGGGTGGTGGTGGAATCCTTCACCGTCCGCTCGGCTCGTCGCCGAGGCTTGAAGGTGCTCGAGGCCCAAGTCTGCGACGAGACCGGCACCGTCCCGGCCGTCTGGTACAACCAGGCCTACCTGGCGGAGGCCTTCGCCGGTCGCCCGGAACTGCTGATTCGAGGAAAGCTCAGCCTGCAACGCGGTGGCACCTCGTTCTTGGTGTCGAGCCAGGAAGTGGTTCACGAAGGAGGGAGAGGGGAGGGACTCCACACGGTGGGGCTCATCCCCGTCTACCCGGCGACCGCCGATGTGAGTGTGCGTCTGATACGCACCTTGCTCGGAGCGGCGAGGGAGGAGATCGGGCACGTGGTGGACCCTCTGCCGGCCCATCTCGTGGCGGCCCGCCGCTATCCGTCACGCCGCGAGGCCATCCTTTCGTCGCACTTTCCCAGCACCCTCAAAGAAGCCGGGGTCTGCCGGGAACGCCTGGCGTTCGAGGAATTGCTCCTCCTGCAACTCGCTCTGCTCCGTTACAGGAGCCGCCAGGAGAGCGAGCAGCCGGCCGAGCCGCTCGGGGAAGCCGGGCGACTGACCCGCACCTTCCTCGACCGGCTACCCTACGTTCCCACCGCCGCCCAGATCCGCTGCCTCCGCGAGATCGAGCTAGACCTGGCCAAAGCGCATCCCATGCGGCGGCTGTTGCAGGGCGACGTGGGTTCCGGAAAGACGATGGTGGCCACCTATGCCCTGCTCAGGGCCGTCGAGGCGGGCGGCCAGGGGGCCGTCATGGTGCCCACGGAGGTTCTGGCCGATCAGCACGCGAGCCGTATCGGGGCCCAACTTGCCGGCCTCGAAGTACCGGTCCTGCTCCTCAAGGGGAGTCAGACCGCCAGGGAGCGGCGGTCTGTGATGGCCCGACTGGCTCAAGAGGAGAGTCTCGTGGTGGTGGGCACCCATGCCCTGATCCAGGCCGGAGTGGATTTCCGCCGCCTCCGCGTGGTGGTGATCGACGAGCAGCACCGCTTCGGCGTGCGCCAGCGCTCGGCCCTGTTCACACCGGGAGAGAGCTCCCCCTGGCCACACACCCTCCACATGACGGCCACGCCGATCCCGCGCACCCTGGGTCTGACACTCTACGGCGACCTCGATGTCAGCGTCATAGACGAATCTCCTCCCGGACGTACTCCCGTGCGCACCCGCCTCTTCTTCCTCGACCACCGTCCGGCCATGTGGGAATTCGTACGTGGGAAACTCGATGAGGGGCGCCAAGCATACGTGGTGTGTCCCCTTGTGGAAGAGAGCGAATCCCTTGAAGTCGCGTCGGCGGTGGCTACCTACGAGGAGCTCAGGCGTGGGGAACTCGCCCCACGCACGATCGGCCTTATCCACGGGCAGATGAAGAGCGAGGCGAAACAGGCGGTCATGAGCGCGTTCGCGGCCGGTGAGATCCAGGTATTGGTAACCACCACCGTGATCGAGGTAGGTATCGATGTGGCGAATGCTACGGTCATGATCATCGAGGACGCACACCGCTTCGGATTGTCCCAGCTGCACCAACTGCGCGGCCGGGTGGCCCGCGGTGGGGAACAGGGCTACTGCTTCGTGGGAGCGGGCGAAGCGGACGCGGAAGACGAGGAGATGTTGTCCAGATTACGCTTGTTCGAGAGCACCACCGACGGCTTCGAGCTGGCCGAGGCCGACTTACGCTTCCGCGGGGAGGGTCAGGTGTTCGGCGAGCGTCAGTCGGGGTGGGGCGATCTCAAAGTGGCTCGTCTGCTGCGTGACCAGAAGCTGCTCATCGACGCCCGCCACATCGCCCGCGGTCTCCTCGCGGAAGATCCGGAGCTCCTCGACCCGCGGCACGTCCTCCTCGGCGAGGCCGCCCAGGAGCACTTCGGTGGCCTCGCGCATTGGCTGGACCATGCCTAAGACAGCGGGAGTGGTGCGCATCATCGCCGGTTCGCGTCGGGGGCGTCACGTCCGTGTGGCGAAGGGGTCCCTCGTGCGGCCCACGAGCGACCGTGTGCGGGAGGCGGTCTTCTCGGTGTTGGGGGACGTAGGGGGGGCGCGGGTGCTCGACCTGTTCGCCGGTACGGGCGCCCTCGGCCTCGAGGCCCTCTCCAGAGGGGCCGCGCACGCTACGTTCGTGGAAAAGGACGGTCGGGTGGCCGGCGTTCTCCGCGCGAACATCTCGGCGTTGGAGTTCGATCTCCAGACAGAGGTGATCGCCACAGATCACATCGGCGCTCTGCGGCGAGTGCTCGCCCGCGGACAGCGCTTCGATTTGCTCTTTCTGGACCCTCCTTATACAATGCTGGCTGAGGTCGACGAGGCCGTCGCGACCGTGCTGCCGCAGCTGCTGGAGTCCGGGGGTCTCGTGGTGGTAGAAGGGCCTCGGGCGGCGAAACCGCGTCTGGAACTGCCGGTGGTGTTCTGTCGCGCGTACGGTAGCACCCTCATCACGATCTACTCTGAGGAGCGGCATACGTGAGGACAGCACTGTGCCCAGGGACGTACGACCCCGTCACCGTGGGTCACCTGGATATCATCTCCCGCTGCGCTCGAACTTTCGAGAAGGTGTTCGTGGCGGTCGTCAACGACGCGTTCCGCAAGCAGCCGCTCTTCAGCGCGGAAGAGCGTGTGTGGTTCTTGGAGGATTCCACGAGTCACCTGCCTAACGTCTCGGTGGTTATCCTGGAAGGTCTGGTGGTGGAGAAGGCACACGAGGTGGGAGCGGATGCCTTGGTGAAGGGACTGCGCGCCGTCACCGATTTCGAGTACGAATTCCAGATGGCGCAGCTCAACAAGAAGCTCGACCCCGACCTGGAAACGGTGTACCTTATGGCGTCGCCTGAGTACAGCTTCCTGAGTTCCAGCGGCGTGAAGGAGATCGCACGCTTCGGTGGGTGCGTCGACGATCTGGTCCCCCCCGCAGTCGCGAGGCGGCTCACCCAAGTGTATTCCTCCCTGGAGGCCTGACGATGGATGTCCTCGTATTGATCGACAAGCTCGACGACCTGGTGCACAGCGCGAGCACGCTGCCGATGACCGACAAGGTGATGATCGATCGCGATCAGATCTACGATCTGCTGGACCAGATGCGGGCAACCATCCCGGAGGAGATCAAGCAGGCGCGTTGGATCGTCAAGGAGCGGCAGGAGATGCTGGCCGAGGCGAAGGAGGAGTCCGAGCGAGTGCTGTCCGAAGCCCGGGACGAATCGACTCGACTGGCAAGTGAGCAGGAGGTGGTCCGCCGGGCCGAAAGACAGGCGGACGAGATCCTGCGCGACGCCGAGGCCCGCAACCGCGAGATCCGCTACGGTGCGGAAGACTACGCCGATGAGGTCCTTGCCTCCTTGGAGGGCAGCTTGGAGAAGTTCCTCTCGGCCGTACAGCGCGGACGTGAACGCCTGCAGGGTCGCACCCAGCGGGACGAGTAGTCCCGCGGCACCACCACACACTCAAGCATGACACGCCCGTTGGCACATCTGGACCTGCGTGAGCTCGCTCTTCGCTCGGGGGGCGAGGTCGAACGGGTCTTCGATTTGGAGATCGCGCCCGTATCCTTGGGGGGAGTGCCCTTCTCCGTACTGGCCCGCGGCCTCGGTGTCCACGTGCGCGTGCGCAAGATCGCCGGTGGCTATCTCGTGCGTGTTGCCCTGCAAGCCACTGTCTACGGTCCCTGCGCGCGCTGTCTCGAAGAAGTAGCCCTCGACGTCTCGGCGGAGCAGGAGGAGTTCGTGCCGTCGCGTCCGGAGGAGTGGGAGGAGGGAGACCTCTCTCCCTTCATCGAAGACCTGGTGGTGGACGTACCCGGCCTCGCCCGCGAAGCCCTCGTATTGGCTCTCCCAACCAAGATCCTGTGCGACGAATCGTGTCCCGGCCTCTGTCCCTCGTGCGGACAGGCCGTGGATTCCCCCGAGTGCGGTTGCGCCCCTGCCACGGTGGATGAACGCTGGGCGGCCCTCGCGCACCTCGATCTCAGCGAGGGGCTCGAGGAGTGACGCCGGAGGGTCGGCACCGTCGCACTGCTTGAAAACCAGCGCGTTCTGCGCTAATAATCCCTGTCTTCATCGATAGGTACGCACACCGGCAGAGAAAGGCTCCAACGTGGCCGTTCCCAAGAAAAAGACCTCCAAGGCCCGCCGCGACCAGCGCCGGGCGACACATCAGATCCCCGGGCCGTCGGTGGGCGAATGCCCCCAGTGCCACAGCCCGCGGCTGTCGCACCGCGTGTGCCCCACATGCGGCACGTACCGCGGCCGCCAGGTGGTACAGATCGACGAGTGACCTGGGGGCCCGATTTCGGCGGCGCGAGCGAGCGGCGGTGTGAATCGATTATCCGCGCCGGTCGTTCAAGGTGTGTGGAGGGCCGTGCCGCGGTCGTCCCACGGGAGAGACCGCTGGTTCCGACTTTGAGGCCGCCTCGTGAAGCCTGCCCAGAGAACCCGATGCTTGGGTGGATAGGAAGACGACAACGTGGGTGAATCGACCATATTCCACTGCGACGGCTGCGGGTATGAGTCGCGGCAGATACGGTGGGGAGTCAGTGTCCTCGATCCGCGGCGTCGCTTCATGCCCGCTCATTGCATGCGCTGCAAGACGTACGTCGAGGTGAACCTCACGGGCGCCGACATCTTGGTGGACGAGTTCACGTGCCCGCACTGCGAGGGCGAGGTGTTCTTCGTGGACCGGTCGGATTCCTACGGATGCCCTCAATGCGGCTCGTCCGAACTCCGACTCCGCCAGGGGCCCACCTACTGGTAGCGGTTCACCATCTGGTAACGGCCCGTTTGAAACTGGTAAGCTCTCCTACACAGCGCCCGAACCCGTGGTTCCGCCGACCAAGAGACAGGTGAGTCGAGGGAAGGATAGGGGAGCATGCAGATAATCGTGCAGGAAGGCCGGGCGGTCCTCAGCCTCGTGAACTCCATTCAGGTGCACGATGAGGCACTGAGGAGCCAGACGGTTCACGAATTCTCAGAAGAGGTCAAGGTGTTCTACCGTGACTTCGAGATCATCCGTATCGAGGCGCGCGAGGCATCGGTCGAGATCCTGCCCCATGCGGTGGCCAGCATCTTCTGGGTCGAGAAGGGTCGCCGATATCAGTTGAAGACTGGGGCTTGATCAGATCGCCCTCCCTCGCGGCCGCACAGCGTACCTCAGCCGTCGCTTCTTGGTATCATGTGTCCCTGTCAGCCACCGGGCCGTAGGCCCGAGCTTCTGAAGCGAGGTGACCCGGCCTATGGGCCGTCGTAGCGTCGGCAGTGTACTCAGCGGATAGCGGCTTGTTTCTGGGACGCCGCCCTTCGGGGCAGCGTCCCTTTGTCTTGTCTGGACCCGCTCCTCGGCCAAGGTCGGGGAGCGCCGTGAACACAAGATCCTATGAGGAGGACTGATGGCTCAGGTGGACCCGGCCAAGATTCGGAACGTCGCGGTGGTTGGCCACCGCGGTTCGGGGAAGACCTCGCTCGTTGAGGCCATCCTCCATACGGCGGGAGTGAAGAATCGCCTTGGCAGCGTGGTGGACGGCACCACCGCCATGGACCACGACGAAGATGAGATCAAACGCCAGATGTCGATCTCCGCCGGACTTGCCCACGCGGAGTGGGACAAGCGCAAGATCAATCTCGTGGACACTCCCGGGGAGGCTTCGTTCATCAGCGAGGCGATGGCCGCCCTCACCGTGGTGGAGGGGTCGCTCATCGTGGTGAACGCGGTGAGCAAGGTGGAGGTGCAGACCGAGCGGGTGTGGCGCCGCGCCGAACAGTTGGGTGTGGCGCGACTCGTGGCGGTGAACATGCTCGACCGGGAACGGGCCGACTTCGATGAGGTGATGATCGCCCTCACCGACCGGTTCGGCGACGGGGTGGTGGCGGTGGGGCTGCCGATCGGCTCGGAGCAGGGCTTCCACGGGATCGTCGACCTGGCCCACATGAAAGCCTACACGTACGCGGACACGTCCGGCAGAGGCGCCGAGATCCCCATTCCCGAAGACATGCTCGCGGCCGTGGAATCGGCGAGGGAGACGTTCGTGGAGCGTGTCGCCGAGTCCTCGGACGAGTTGATCGAGAAGTTCCTCGAGGGCGAGGAGATCACGCTCGAGGAAGTGCTGGCCGCCCTGAAGTCGGGCGTCGCCGAGGGACGACTGTCTCCCGTCGTGCCGGTCTCCGCTACCAAGAACATCGGCACCGACGATCTCCTCCGCATGGTCGAGTTCGCCCTACCTTCTCCGTCTCGGGCCGGCTCGCGTACCGTGCCTCTGGCGGACGGCAGCGGCGAGACCGAGGTGGCCGCTGACTCCGCGGAGCCGGCGGCGCTGGTCATCTTCAAGACCATCTCCGACCAGTTCTCCGGACGCATCAACTTCGCCAAGATCGTGAGCGGGCATATCGCAAGCGACACCCAATTGCTCAATCCGCGTACGGGCGACAAGGAGCGCACGGGGAACATACTCACCGTGGTGGGCAAGGACACAAAGGGCGCCGAAGAGGCGGGAGCGGGAGACATCGTCGCGCTCGCCAAGCTCAAGGACACCTCTACGGGGGACACTCTCACCGATCCGGCGCGGGCCGTCCGTTTCCCGGCCGTGGAGTTCCCACCTCCGGCGATCAGTTTCGCCATCACCGCGAAGATCAAGGGCGAGGAGGAGAAGGTCTCGAACGCCCTGCGGCGTCTGGGTGAAGAAGATCCGGCGATGCAGTTCCGCTACGACGCGCAGACCCACGAGATGATCATCGCCGGCACGAGCCAGGTTCACGTGGAAGTGATCTTGGACAAGATGAAGCGCCGGTTCGGTGTGGAGGTGGATCTCCATCCTCCGCGGGTGCCCTACCTCGAGACGATCCGCAAGGCTTCCAAGGCCCAGGGGCGGCACAAGAAGCAGACCGGCGGCCGCGGTCAGTTCGGCGACTGCTGGATCGAGATCGAGCCGCTCCCTCGTGGGGGCGGCTTCGAGTTCGAGGATGCCATCGTGGGGGGGTCCATCCCGCGCGGTTTCATACCGGCGGTGGAAAAAGGCATCGTGGAGACCATGGAGCGCGGAGTCATCGCCGGCTACACTGTGGTCGACGTGAAAGTCCGTCTCTTCGACGGGTCGTACCACTCGGTCGATTCCTCCGAGATGGCGTTCAAGATCGCCGGCAGCCTTGCGTTCAACAAGGCCATGGAGGGTGCCGCACCCGTACTCCTCGAGCCGGTGATGAACGTGGAGGTCATCGCACCGGAGGGGAACATGGGCGACATCATGGGCGACCTTTCGAGCCGCCGCGGACGCCCACAGGGGAGCGAGAGCATGGGGGAGATGCACGCGATCCGCGCGCAGGTTCCTCTGGCCGAGATGCTGACCTATGCCCCGCAACTGCGCTCGATGACCGGCGGTCGCGGCTCCTACACAATGGAGATCGATCACTACGAAGAAGTGCCCGCCCACCTCACGGAGAAGATCGTCGAGGAGGCGAAGGCAGCCCAGGAGGAGTGACACCCTGGCCCTGCGCATACTAGCGGCCGCCGCTCTGCTCGTCGGCGCCTTCGCGGGCGCCGTGCTTGGACGTCATGCCGTTCACCGTTTCGGCCGCGCCGGCAACTCCGAGGGTCCGATGATCCGGGGTGCCGGAGATGCGGCCGATACGGGCCCTCTTCTGTCTGAGCAGGACGGGGAAGTCGTCTACGATCATTTCCAGGCCGGTTCGGAACTCCTCAGCGACGGGCACCCCGCGCAAGCCTGTGTCCGTCTGGAGAAGGCCCGGCGCCTCGCGCCGGAGTGGTGCAGTATCCGGGAGGCGCTGGGCCGCGCCTACTTCGCGGTGGGACGCCTGCACGAGGCCGAGGCCGAGTTTCGCGCGATTCTCGCGCGCGCCCCCTCGGACGACTACGCTCACTACTGCCTTGCACGCACCTTGCGCCGCCTCGGGCGTACTACAGAGGCCGGCACTCACCTGACCCTCGCCCGTGCGTTGAGTCCGGCCGACCCCCGTTACACCCTCCTTCGTCCCTGAGTCTTCACCGCGGTTTCGAGAGATCACCCCCGGTTTTCGAGGCCGTGTGCCGTGCACCGTGTGTTTCCGTTCGCTTATCCTGCAGGAGACATGCAACGATTGTTGTATTATCTAAAGCATGCAATCCTCGGGTTCGCACAGCGGAAGGCCGGACGAGTCGAAACCCCGGCGGGTCACCGACCTGCTCCGGGAAGGTTTCGACTCGTTCTCACGCTCTCAGAAGGCCATAGCGCGATACATCATCGACCATCTTGACGAGACCGCGTACCTTAGCGCGGAGGAACTCGCCCGAAAAGGGAACACCTCGAGCTCGACAGTCGTGCGCTTCGCTCAGTCGCTCGGGTTCACCGGCTATCCCGACCTTCAAAAAGCCACCCGTGACGAGTATCGCCTGGGAGCCACCGCGCGGCCGGTAGTTCACGACGACCAACTCCTGTTCTTGGTGGAAGAGGACAACCTCACACGCGCGTTGCGGACGGATATCCTCAGCCTGGAAGAGACCCTCGCCAAGAACACACTCGGCCGGTTCAACCAAGCGGTGGAGGCAGTGTCCACCGCGAAACAGCTCATGCTCGTGGGGATGCATGAAGCGTCTATCGTCACGCGGCATGCGGCCTATGTATTCGATCTACTGGGTCTCACCACGCACCTCGTGGTGGACTCGTCGGAGGCCAACGTCGCCCGGCTGGTACGCCTCGGCCCCGACGACACGCTGCTGGCCGTGGGATTCCGCCGGGCGCATCCGTTGACGGTCTCCTTCCTCGAGAAGGCTGGGGCGGCTGGAGTGCGGACGGTGGCCATCACCGACAACTCCCTCTCGGAGATCGCGGGGCTGGCGGCGGTCACCCTGTACGCCGACATAGACTCCACGTTCTTCGCGCACTCGCTCGTCGGCCCGCTCAGCTTGGTGACGGCGCTGGCCGCGGCCACCTATGCGAAGGACCGCGACGCGTCCGATGCCCGAATCAAGGAGATCAGACAACATGTAGGCGAGTCCGGGTGGCTGCGCTAGCAGCCTCCTAGGCTGCTCCGACGGTTGCGCGTATGGCGTGGTGGATACCCTTTCCGGTCACCTAGTATCTCGGCGGCGTTGATGGCATCCGAGGGGTCGGATACACTCTACTCTTCAACAGCCTCCTAGGTCCGCGGCGACCCAGAACGGCGTGCAGATGGCGGCGACGCTCCAGATTCAGCTCGGGGCGTGCCGGGGCGCAATGTCCCGGTGACGGAGGAGACAGCGGAGGTCAGTAATGTCCGGGCATTCCAAGTGGGCAAGTATCAAGCACAAGAAGGCGAACGTCGACGCCAGGCGCGGCAAGGAGTTCGGCAAGCTCTCACGCGCCATCACGGTGGCGGCGAAGGAGGGCGGCGGCGACCCCGATCACAACGCCACTCTCGTTCAGGCCATACAGAAGGCCAAAGACGCCAACATGCCCCACGACAACATCGATCGGGCCATCAAGAAGGGCACCGGAGAAGGTGCTGACGCGGCCGCCTATCAGCACATCACCTATGAGGGCTACGGCCCGAATGGGGTGGCCGTGTATGTGATGGTGCTCACCGACAACAGGAACCGCGCCGCCGCGGATGTCCGGCACATCTTCGATCGGTCCGGCGGAAATCTGGGCACCGACGGATCGGTGAGTTGGATGTTCGAGCGCAAGGGCGTTATCTACGTCGACGCCGCGGATCTTGACGAAGACGAAGTGATGATGGTAGCGATCGAGGCCGGAGCCGACGACCTCCTGGCCGACGAGGAGACCTTCGAGATCCGCGTGGATCCCTCCGGCTTCATGCGGGTGCGAGAGGCGCTCATAGAGGCGGGCATACGGATCTCCTCGGCCCAGCTTGCGATGATCCCGAAGAATACGGTCGAGCTGAACGAATCCGACGCGAGGAAGACCTTCCGGCTCATCGAGGCTCTGGAGGACAACGACGACGTGCAAGAGGTCTTCGCCAACTTCGACATCGCTGACGAGGTGCTGGAAGCCCTCGCCGGCTAGACTATCTCCGGCCGTGGCCACACTGCGGGGAAGACGCACTCCATGATGGAGGCCCCCCGTACCATCCTTGGGATCGACCCGGGCACGGCATCCACGGGGTACGGTCTGGTGGCCCAGCGGGGCAACCGCCTGGAGTTACTGGAGTTCGGAGTGGTGCGCACGTCCCGCGACCTCGAACTCCACCGGCGACTCAGCCTCATCTTCGACGGTATCGGTGAGATCGTCGCGCGGCACCACCCCGCGGAAGTGGCGGTGGAATCGCTCTTCTTCAACGTGAATGCGCGAACGGCCTTCGCGGTGGGTCAAGCGCGCGGCGTGGCAATGCTGGCCTGCTCTCGTGCGGGCTGCGGTGTGTACGAGTACACCCCGCAGGAGGTGAAGCAGGCGGTGGTGGGCTACGGGAAGGCCGAGAAGAGCCAGGTGCAGGAGATGGTGCGTGTACTCCTCCGCCTCGCGGAACCGCCCCGGCCCGACCACGCCGCGGACGCGCTCGGCATCGCCATCTGTCACGCGCACGGGCGTGCGGTCCGCGTGCGCGCACAGACCTCGGAGGCACGCGCCCGCGCCCGAAGGCTGACCCCGTGATCGAGCGGCTCAACGGGCGCCTTGCCGCCGTGGACGCGGAAGGCGCGGTCATCGATGTCGGGGGAGTGGGTTTCCGCGTGGAGATGTCGCGCACCAGTCTGCGTTCCCTTCCGGAGGTGGGAGGCGAGGCCGCCGTACTCACCCATCTCCACGTGCGTGAAGAAGCGTTGCAACTCTTCGCCTTCTTCACGACTGAGGAGCGGGAACTTTTCCTGCGGCTCATCTCGGTGAGCAAGATAGGCCCGAGATTGGCGCTAGCCGCCCTGTCCATCAGGCCTGCCCGCGAGCTACGCCGGGCGATAGCCGCGGGCGATGTGGCGCTCTTCCAGTCCGTTCCGGGCATCGGCAAGAAGACGGCGGAGCGTGTGATCTTGGAGTTGCGCGAGAAGATGCTCGAACTCGAAGGGCCGGCGACACTCGGGGGGCGGGAGCCGGCCGACGACGACAACCTCAGTATGGCCCGAGCAGCCCTTGCCGAGCTTGGATTGGGCGTATCGGAGACGGAGCAGTTGCTGAGAGACGCCGACCCCGCCGCCTCCGTCGACCAGATCGTGCGCGCCGCGCTGCGCAGGCGCTAGGGAGAGGGCGGATACGTGGAAGACGCCGAGAGGCTGGCCGATCCGGAAGAACTGCTCGCCGACGAGGAGATCGAAGGATCCCTCCGACCCCGCTCGTTGGCGGGCTTCACCGGGCAGCCCGTGCTCCGCGAGCAACTCTCCATCTTCATCCAAGCGGCACGCTCGCGCGGCGAGCCGCTCGATCACGTACTGCTGGCCGGCCCACCCGGGCTTGGCAAGACCACCTTGGCCAACATCATCGCCGTCGAGATGGGCGTGCACATCGTCACCACCTCGGGCCCCGCCCTGGAGCGCAAGGCCGACATGGCCGCCATCCTCACCAATCTCGACGAGGGCGACGTGCTGTTCATAGACGAGATACACCGTCTGAACCGGGCGATAGAAGAGATCCTCTACCCTGCCATGGAGGATTTCGAGATCGACATCATCATCGGTCAGGGTCCGAGTGCTCGCAGCATCCGTCTCGATCTGCCTCGCTTCACCCTCATCGGAGCCACCACCCGTTCCGGCCTCATCACCACGCCGCTGCGCGATCGCTTCGGCTTCTCCCATCGTCTGGACTACTACTCCGAGGACGATCTCACGTCGATCATCACCCGATCCGCCGAGATCCTCGGGGTCGGGGTCGACGAGGCGGGGGCGAAGGAGCTGGCTCTGCGCTCGCGAGGCACCCCACGCATAGCGAACCGCCTGCTCAAGAGGGTGCGAGACTACGCGCAGGTACGGCACGAGGGGTACATATCGCTGGACGTGGCCAGAGAGGCTCTCCGGCTCTTCCAGGTGGACGACGAGGGTCTGGATCGCGTTGATCGAGAGATCCTCAATCTCATCCTCCACAAGTTCGACGGTGGCCCGGTGGGTCTGTCGACACTTGCCGTGGCGATCGGAGAGGAGGCGGACACCATCGAGGACGTCTACGAGCCCTACCTCCTCCAACGGGGCTTCCTTATGCGCACTCCGCGCGGACGTGTCCTCACCCGCCTCGGGCACCTCCATTGCGGCGTCACACCCCCCGGGGAGACGAGTACCCTCTTCGATCCATGAAGCTCCTCCTGCACATCTGTTGCGGACCGTGCGCGACGTCCACTCTCGATCACTGGTTGGCACAGGGCGCCACCGTGACGGGCTACTTCCACAACCCCAACATCCAGCCGGCCCTCGAGTACCGGCGGCGGCGCACCGGTGCCCGCGACCTGGCCAAGGCCGCGGGCCTCCAGCTCATCGAAAGCGGAGAATACGACCCTTCGGCCTGGCTGGTCGAGGTCTTCGCCATGGGCGCGGACGGCCGCTGTCGGCGCTGCATCGGTTCGCGCCTGCGAGCAACGGCGGCCGAGGCACACGCGACCGGAGCCGAAGCCTTCTCTACCAGCCTGGCCATCAGCCCGTGGCAGGATCACGACGCCATCCGCGAGGAGGGCGCGACGGCGGCCGAACTGCACGGAGTCGAATTCCTGTACGAGGACCTGCGCCCTCTGTACCGGGATTCACGCACGACGGCCCGCAGGCTGGGCCTCTATCGGCAGACGTACTGCGGCTGCCTGCTCTCCGAGTGGGAACGGTATGCGGGGGACGGGCGCTAGGCGGTGCGGCTCGAGGAGCTCGATTTCGTCTTCCCCGAGGAACTCATCGCTCAGCGCCCTTGCGATCCGCGAGACGCGTGCCGACTCCTGGTGGGCGATCCGGCCTCGGCCTCGATCGCCGATCGCACCTTCGCCGAACTGCCCATCCTACTGCGCTCCGGTGACGTGTTGGTTCTGAACGAGTCCAAGGTGCTCCCCGCGCGGGCCTGGGCGACGAAGGACACGGGGGGGAAGGTGGAGCTTCTCTTCCTCCGGCGCGTGGAGGAGCCCCAGTTGGCAGGCGGCCCGCTCGAAGCGCCCGCAGAGGCCTGGGAGGCGCTCGCCCGCCCTTCGGCTCGACTCCGGCCCGGTCTCACCCTGCACCTCGCGGGTGGCGAAGCGCTCACGCTCGGCCGCCTCATCGGAGACGGGCGCTGGATCGTCATTCGCAGTGGGTGCCCCGGGGTTGTCGACTTGCTCCACCGCCATGGGGTCATGCCTCTGCCTCCCTACATCCACGCGCCCCTCGCCGACCCCGCCGAGTACCAGACGGTGTACGCCGCCGTCCCCGGGTCCGCGGCCGCGCCCACGGCGGGGCTCCATTTCACCCCGACTCTACTCGAAGCACTGCGGGTCGCCGGCGTGGAGGTGGAGCGGGTGACGCTCCACGTGGGCGTGGACACGTTCCGCCCCGTGACTGAGGAGGTGGTGGAGCGGCACGCCATACACAGCGAGGCCTATCACGTCGAGGAGGCGACTCTGACCCGCCTCGACGCGGCCAGAGCCGAGGGGCGCCGGCTGGTGGCGGTGGGCACCACGTCGGTGCGAGTTCTCGAGACCCTCTACCGAAGCGTGAGTAGGCGGAGCCCTGCGTCGGCGCCTTCCTCCGGCGACACCTCGCTCTTCATCACACCGGGCTTCCGCTTCCGAGCCGTAGACGCCCTGCTCACCAACTTCCATCTGCCCCGCACCTCGCTGCTGGCCCTGGTCATGGCCTTCGGCGGCGTCGAATTCGTGCGCGACATCTATCACCACGCGGTGAGCGAACGCTACCGTTTCTTCAGCTTCGGTGACGCCATGTTCCTCACCGGCGGATCCGAGGGGCGTCCGTGAGCGCCGCCCGGTTGCCCGCCTTTCCCTTCCAGGTGGAGGCCGTCGACGGCGCGGCTCGCGCGGGTTCGCTCCATACGCCCCGGGGTCGTGTCCAGACGCCCTGTTTCATGCCGGTGGGTACGAAAGGCACGGTGAAGGCCATGCCGCCCGCTCGTCTGCGTGCCATCGGAGCGGGCATCATCCTCGCCAACACCTACCACTTGGCCCTCCGGCCGGGCAGCGAGACGGTCGCGGCCCTGGGCGGACTACACCGGTTCATGGGTTGGGACGGCCCCATACTCACCGATAGCGGCGGTTTCCAGGTATTCAGTCTCAAGGACACAGCGGTCATCGACGAAGAGGGCGTCACTTTCCGCTCGATCTACGACGGATCGAAGCATACGTTCACCCCCGAGCGCGCCATGGCCGAACAACGGTTGCTGGGGGCGGACTTCATCATGTGTTTCGACGAGTGTCCGCCCGCCGGAGCTTCGCGGGACGCGGTGGCGGCAGCGGTGCGCCGCACGGAGGCTTGGGCCGCGCGCTGCCGGGAGGCACACATCGAGGCGGGAGGCGCAGGCACGGACGGACCTCAGATGCTCTTCGGGATCGTGCAGGGAGGCGTGCACGAGGACCTACGACGGGCGAGTGTCGAGGGTCTCGTCGCCCTCGACTTCCCGGGCTACGCCATCGGAGGCCTCTCGGTGGGGGAGGAGCGGGGTGCGACGCTGGAGACGACAGAGTTCACGGCCGCTCTCCTGCCGCGAGACCGCCCCCGCTACTTCATGGGTATCGGAGATCCGGCCGGCCTCCTCGACGCGATAGAGCGGGGAATAGACCTGTTCGACTGCGTCCTGCCCACGCGTATCGCGCGGATGGGTACCGCCTTCACCGCGGAGGGCCGCCTGAACCTGCGGAACGCCGAGCACGCACGTTCCACCGCCCCCCTCGAACCCGACTGCCCGTGTCTCGCCTGCACCAGCTTCACGCGAGGCGCTCTCCGACACTTCGTGATGCAGAAAGAGATACTCGGCCTGCAGTTGCTCAGCGATCATAATCTCGTCCATCTGTTCCGCCTGGTGGAAGGGGCACGCCGGGCGATCCTGGAAGGTCGCTTCGGATCGTACAAGCGGACCCGTGAGGCGCAATCACGGTAGGTATCCAGGAGGACGGGCAGGGCGGGGGCCGTGGTAAGATACGGCCTACGGCAGGGGTTCGCCACACTGTGTATTCAAGGAGGAAGGGTTTGGGTAACTTCGGTCTTCTCGCACTGTACGTCCTCGGCTTCATAGCAATCTTCTATTTCCTCGCGATCCGTCCGCAGCAACGCCAGCGCAAGGCGCACGATGCCCTCGTGTCCAGCATCAAACGGGGCGACCGTGTGATCACTGTGGGCGGCATCCACGGGAAGGTCAAGCGTACTGAGGAGAGCGCCGTCGTCCTCGAGATAGCGAAGGGGGTCGACATCACGGTCTCCCGGCGGGCTATCGCGGAAGTCGTTCTGGACGCCGCCGTAGAAGCACCGGCGGAGGCCGTCGTTCCTGAGTTGGAGGCACCCGAGGAGGACTCCTCCGAAAAGGCCTGACAGCACCCCACGCGGGGCCGATCCTGCCGCATTGACATCATGGGCGGGGTGGCATATCCTCCGCCTTCGTAGTGGGCGGGGCCGTTGAGCCCGCCCTTTTGCACGCACGGAATCCGGACGTTTCAGAGGAAGGAATGACCTTGTCCACGACGCAGCGCAACGTGCTGACTCTGGTGGTGGTGGTGGTCCTACTCATCGGGGCCGCGTTCTTCATCTATCCCCCGGGCAGCAGCACCCGATTGGGTCTCGATCTCCAAGGCGGACTGGCCGTCCTCCTCGAAGCCCAAGATACGGCCCGTGCACCCCGCACCGACGACGGCATGAAGCAGACGATCAGCATCATCAACGATCGTATCAACCGTCTAGGGGTAACCGAGCCCGAGGTGCAGCGCCAAGGCGAGTGGAAGATCAGCGTCCAACTCCCCGGGATCGAGAATCGGGCGGACGCCCTTGCGATCATCGGCAAGACGGCAGTGCTCGAGTTCTACGATGTTCAGGATTTCGGTGCCCCGTTCACCAGTGAGGTGGAGGCGCTCGAGGCGGCCGGAGTCGCCTCGGAGGCCGAACTTCCTGCCGACCAGCGCCTCGTCCGGTGGCCCGCTCAAGATGCGACGCAGCAGGATCGCTTCTACCTGGTGGGCGCCACGCCGGCCGTCACCGGGTCCGGTCTCGACGCTGCTCAAGTGGGTTTCGATGCGAACAACCAGCCCAAGGTGGACATGCAGTTCAAGTCCGACGGGGCTCAGGCCTTCGCCGAGGTCACGGAGAAGCTGGCCCAACGCGGATTGGTCATGGGCCAAGACCAGCTCCTGGCGATCGTTCTCGACGGTGTGGTCGAATCCGCGCCCCGGGTGAGCCAACGCATCGACGGGGGCCAGGCGGAGATCACCGGGCGGTTCTCCCTGGACGAAGCCAAGAACCTGGTTCTCGTGCTCCAGACCGGTGCGCTCCCGATCGAACTCGAGGTCATTGACGAGCGCTCCATCGGCGCGACCCTCGGCAGGGCCTCACTGAATCAGGCGCTCTATGCCGGTCTCATCGGGCTCATCCTCGTCGCGGTGTATATGCTGGTGTACTACCGCATGCTCGGACTCATCGCCGACATAGCTCTGGCGATCTACGCGATCCTCTTCTGGGGGATTCTCAATGCGATAGACGCCACCCTGACGCTCCCGGGCATCGCCGGCATGATCCTCACGCTGGGGATGGCTGTCGACGCCAACGTCATCATCTTCGCGCGGGTTCGCGAGGAGGTGCAGGCAGGTAAGTCCGTACGCACGGCCGTGGAGGCCGGGTTCCGCAAAGCTCTGAGCGCCATCCTGGACGCCAACGTCACCACGCTCATCACGGCCGTCATCCTGTTCTGGGCCGCGACCGGTGGGGTCCGAGGCTTCGCGCTCACTCTGGGCATCGGGGTGGCGCTGTCCATGTTCACCGCTATTGTGATCACCCGGGCCCTGCTGGGGCTGTTCGCCGGCCTCAAGGTCTCCAAGAATCCCACACTCACCGGACTCAGCCGGAAGACGGAGCGGACGGCATGACCATCTATCCCTTCATGAAGTACAAACTCTGGTTGATCGTCCTCCTCGGCGTCGTGACTATCTTCGCCGTTCTTGCGATCGCAGTGATGGGCCTCCAGCTCGGGATCGAGTTCAACGGCGGTGTCCGCGTCGAAGTGAAGCTCGAGCAACCAGCGGAGACCGCCGACGTACGCGCCATCGTCTCGGCCGCTGGTGTCGGGGACAGCGTCGTGCAACCGGTCGGAGACAACGGCTTCGTCATCACCGCGTCGGAACTCTCCGACGAGCAATTCGACACGATCCTCACGGATCTCTCGGAGAAGTACGGGGCGGAGGAATCGGCCACGGGTCTCGAGCGCGTCGGTCCGAGTTTCGGTGCCGAGAACGGCCAAAAAGCGCTCATCGCCGTGCTCGTCTCGATCGCCGTCATCGTTCTCTACATCACCTGGCGTTTCGAGTACAAGTTCGCCTTCCCGGCTATCGTCGCCCTCATTCACGACGTGGCCCTCACGCTCGGGGTGTACGCCGTTACCGGCAGACTCGTCACCACCGCCACGGTCGCGGCGGTGCTCACGATCGTGGGGTATTCGATCAACGACACGATCATCGTGTTCGACCGTATCCGGGAGAACCAGCCGTTCATGAAGAAGGAGTCGTACGCCTCCATGGTCAACCTGTCTATCCGGCAGACGCTGGCCCGCTCCTTGAACACGGCTCTCACCACCCTGCTTCCCATCGGTACCATCCTGCTGTTCGGGGGCGCCACGTTGAAAGACTTCGCCTTTGCCCTCTTTATCGGCATCGCTGCTGGAGCGTACTCTTCCATGTTCGTCGCCTCTCCGATCCTGACGTACTGGAAGGAGCGGGAGCCCCGACACCGGAAGGCCGCGGCTCTCGAGAAGACCGCCTGAGATCCCGCCTCCTGCGACGGAAGTAGGCCGCCGTTGTGTTTTGGCGGCCTTCGTGGGCGGGAAGACCTCGAACGGCACACTCAAGCGAAGGGAGTCACCGTGGTCGACACGCAAGCCGGAGACGACGCCGAGCCTCGTTCGGAGAGCACCGGTGGGCTCAGAGACGTGATCGAGCGTACGCTCTTGCTCGGGCTCGGCGCCGCCGCGCTCACCAAGGACCGCGCTCAGACCGTGGTCGACGAGTTCATCCGCCGCGGCCAACTCTCGACGGAAGACGGTAAAGAGGTGGTCGAGAGACTGGCCTCCCGTAGTCGCGAAGAGGCTCGTTCCGCACTCAAGACCGCTGATTCCTCTCTGCAGAGCGTGGTGCGCGAGCTGGGAGCCGCCTCTCGTCGCGATGTCGAGGACCTCGATTTTCGGCTACGTCAGATCGAGCATCGCCTCGGCCTGCTCGAGAAGGCCAGCGACATCAGGTCTGAGTCCTCCACGGGCGACTGAGCGCTCGGGGGGAGGGCATGCGCCTCCGCGGATCATGCGGGTTGGACCACCCGTGAACCAACGACACCTCGGCGTGAGGGGGAGAGCGCGCAACCTCGACCGCCTGCGTAAGATCTCCGAGGTCGCGGTACGCCACGGGTTCGGATACCTCTTCGATCGTCACAACCTGTGGCAGGCGATCGCCCTTCGGCGCCGGAAGGTGAGTCCGCCTCCGTCCCAACTCGGGCGGCATATCCGCGAGTTCCTGGAAGAGCTCGGCCCCACATTCGTCAAGTTCGGACAGCTCCTCAGCACGCGTTCCGACTTGCTGCCTCACGAGATCGTGGTCGAATTGGTGCGTCTCCAGGACCAGGTGCCCCCGTTCCCCGCAAAGCAAGCCCGCGCCGTTGTCGAGGAGGACCTGGGCCTCACCCTTGAGCGTCTCTTCGTCTCGTTCGACCCGGTCCCTCTGGCGGCCGCCTCGATCGGCCAAGTCCATCGTGCCGTTCTCCCTGGTGGTATCGACGTAGTCGTGAAGGTACAGCGACCGGAAGCGGCCGGGCAGATAACGCGGGATATCGATCTCCTGTACCAGGCGGCCGACCTGATAAAGGAGCATCTCGGCGACAGATTGTTCGTAGACCCGGTCAGGGTGGTGGACGAATTCTCCCGCTCGATCTTCGCGGAGTTGGACTACACCCTCGAAGGCCGAAACGCCGAGCGCTTCGCAGTCGATTTTGCGGACACCGAGTCGGTCTCGATCCCCCCCGTCTACTGGACGCACTCGAGCAGGCGGGTGCTCACGTTGGGCTGGCAGCCCGGCGACACCCTCAATCAGATCGATATCGAGGCACTGGAGCCCGCCGAGCGCTATCGGCTGGCAGAGACCATCGCGAACGCGTGGTTCAAGCAGATCCTGGAGAACGGGTTCTTCCACGGGGACCCCCACCCCGCAAACATCCTGTATGTGGATCCAGGCCACATCACCCTGCTCGATTTCGGCATCGCGGGGAGCCTTTCGACCGCGGATCTGGAGCAGGGAACACTGCTCTTCCTGGACATCATGAGCCGTGATATCCCCGGAGTGAAGCGCCGTCTACAAAGACTCGGCATCCGCTGGCCCCGCGACAAGGACGAGGGGGTCACCACGGCGCTCGAACTCGGATTCAGTCGGTATTTCGGAGCGTCTCTATCAGACATCGACCCGGCCGTCCTGATCAAAGAAGTCTTCGACATCATCTACGGACTACGCTTGGAACTCCCCCCACGCTTCCTCCTGCTCGAGAAGTCATTGCTCACGGTGGAAGGGGTGGTGACCCAGATATACCCTGACTTCAACGTCTTCGAGATTGCGCGTCCCTATGCACGAAAACTGCTCGCTCGAAGATACCGTCCCGACGTGGCCGTGACCGGGGCGTTCCGTGCGGCTACCGCCTATGCGGAAGTGTTCCGCGACTACCCCTTTCAGATCCACGATCTGTTCGAAGCGATGCGGGATGGGGAGTTCGAAATCAAGTTCGTCCACACCGGCCTCGAGGACTTCAGCCACAAGCTGGACATCCTCATGAACCGGCTGGTAGTGAGTCTGGTGGCTGTGTCGCTGGGCGTGGCCAGTTCCATAGTCGCGGTTTTCGTCACGGGAGGCCCGCATCTACTGGGCGTGTCGGTGTGGGGTGTCCCCGGCTTTGTGGCCACCCTCTTCTTCGGGGTGTGGCTCATGTGGGCCATCCTCCGCTCCGGCCGCTTGTAGTCCGCCGCGATCCGACTCCGTCGCTCGAGACGACCGGAGCGACCGCTATACTAGGCGAATGGATTCTTACTCCTGGAAACTTGAACCTTTCGACTGGGGGAACGCAGAGCGCTTCTCTCATGAATTCGGCGTACCGCTCCTGGTGGGGATCATCCTCGCTCGTCGTGGTTTCCGCACGGTCGAAGCGGTCAGGGCTTTCATCGAGGCGTCCGATCAGGTGCCCGACCCGTTCTTGTTCCACGACATGCCCGCTGCTCTGGATCTCCTGGTCGATGCCGTGGACACGGGCCGCAGGGTCGTCGTACATGGCGACTACGACGTGGACGGAGTATCGGCCACCGCCCTCCTCGTACGGGGTCTGGCGCACTTCGGCTTGCAGGCCGAAGCGTTTCTCCCCAGTCGATTCGTTCAGGGATACGGGCTGTCCGAAGTCGGCGTGCGTGAGATCGCCGCCGCGGGCGACGCGCTCTTGGTCACTGTGGACTGCGGGATCAACTACCCGGAAGAAGTCGCCCTCGCGCTGACTCTGGGTCTCGACGTGATCGTCACCGACCATCATCAGGCCGGGCCCATCCTGCCTGAGTGCCCTGCCATCCACACCTCACGGAGCCACTACCCGCACACTGACCTCAGCGGTGTGGGGGTGGCATTCAAGCTCCTGCACGGACTGCACGTACGCCTGAGGAGCGCGGCCCCGGAGACTGTGCCCGAGGTCCTAAAACCCCATCTGGATCTGGTGGCTCTCGGCACAATCGCCGACCTCGTGACGCTCGGCCCGGAGAACCGCTATCTCGTGAGCGAGGGTCTCGTGCGTCTGGCGGCGAGCAACAAACCCGGTCTCAGAGCGCTCCTGAAGGTCGCCAATGGCGAGGGGCGGGTCGACGCACAAGCGGTGGGATTCCGGCTGGCTCCCCGCCTCAATGCGGCCGGCCGTCTCGGCGACGCGGAGACACCTCTCCAATTGCTGCTGACGGAAGACGAAGACGAAGCGGAACGACTTGCCCTGGAGCTCGATCGTCTGAACCGGGAGCGCCAGGACATCGAGGCCGCCGTGCGCGCGCAGGCCTTGGCCGCGGTGGAGGCAGTGGATGAACTCGCTCCGGTGCTCGTGGTCTCGGGTTTCGATTGGCATGAGGGGGTCCTCGGGATCGTGGCCTCACGTCTGGTGGAACGCTATCATCGACCGGCGATCGTGCTCTCGGAGAAAGGGGGAGTAGCGCGAGGATCGGCCCGCAGCATACCGGCCTACGACATGATGTCAGGCCTCGACGCGGCCTCCGAATACCTCACGGTCTTCGGCGGACACCATCAAGCCGCGGGGATGACCCTGCCCGCCGAGTCGCTCCCCGCCTTCAAGGCCCGCCTCGAGGCGCACGCGGCCACCGTTCTCACGGCCGCCGACCTGGTCCCCACCTACCATCCCGACGCCGTGGTGCGGGGCTCCGATCTCACGCTCGAGGTCACCGACGCCTTCGCCCGCCTTGCTCCCTTCGGTTCGGGCAACCCGATGATCCGCCTCATCGCGCTCGGGGCGCAGTTCGAGTCCGCACAACCTACGAGGAAGGGCGACCACCTGCAGTGTACTGTGGTTGTGGACGACGTCCGTACCCGCGCCATCGGCTTCGGGCTGGCCACCAAACTGCCCGATCTAGTGGAGACCGGCATGCGAGGGCACGTGGGCATCAGGCTCGAAACAAGCGAATGGCAGGGGACGAGCCGTACCGAAGTGCACCTGCACAGCCTATACCGCGGGCAGGACATGGGCGCCCACGGGCTCGGCTGCTCGCCCGAATGCACCTTCCGCGATCCGCTGGACGTCGGACCCGCCTGCTCTCGCTGCACCGAACCATACGGCGACGAGACCGTGACCAAGGCCCTCCCGGGGCGGGACCTGCGCGATATGCCCGGGCGTCTCTCGTCGATCGCAGAGATCCTCTCCTGCGGTGAACCGGCGGCGCTCGTCGGCACGTCCGTGGCACCACACCTAAGAGAGCTCGGGGGCTCTCTTCCGCTTCGAGAACTCGGGGTCTCCGGAGTCGACTGTGTCGGCCGGCATTGTTGGCGCACGCGGCTGGCCGGACTGCGCGACGACTCCCTCTTGGTTACGGATTGGGACGCCGCCGAACGCCGCACCGAATTCCTGCGGTCGAGGCGGCATCTGATCGTCGCCGACCCGCCGCACCGCGCTTCGCACACCGCTCTTCTCCAGGATGTGGCCCATTCCGGCGTGCGCGTACACCTCGTGTACGGAAGCCCCGAACGCGAGCGGACGGTATCAGAGCTCGGCTTGCTGCTGCACCCGCGCTATTGGATGGTGCACCTCTACCGCGCCGGGTGGGGTACGGCTCCCACGGTGGACGTCTGGGCCGCCGCCGCGGCCGCGGCCTGGGAGCAGGACGGCATACTGCCCACCGCGGACGCACTCGGCAGCGCAGCCGCCTTGCTCGACGCGATCGGCCACGGATCCGGCACCGGCCGACAGGATACAATCAGGGCAGCCGACCACCCGGCCTACCGGGCGGCCGATTCTGCGTACCGAGAGGCGGTCAGGCTGTGCCGGAGGATGTGATTCGCACGCAAGAGGACACCGACTCCGCGCAACTCGAGATGCCGCATCGAGAGTTGCTCGACGATCTCTTCCGCAAGGTCGTCCGATACAACCCCACCTTCGACCGAGACATGGTGGGGCGGGCGTTCCAGGTCGCCGTCACCCACCATCACGCCCAACTGCGTGCCAGCGGCGAGGACTATATCCTCCATCCCGTGGGCACCGCCATGATCTGCGCCGATCTGCGGTTGGACTCGGCGACGTTGGCGGCTGCGCTCCTGCACGACGTGGTGGAAGACACCGAGGTCTCGGTGGAGCAGGTGCGCGAGGAGTTCGGCGAAGAGGTGGCACTCCTCGTAGATGGAGTCACGAAGCTCACCAAGATGTCGTTCCGCAGCGTCGAGGAGGAGCAGGCGGAGAACTTCCGCAAGATGATCATCGCCATGGCGAAGGACATCCGGGTGATCCTCATCAAGCTCGCCGACCGTCTCCACAACATGCAGACCCTCTGCTATCTGGGCAAGGAGAAGCAGATCCAGAAGGCCAAGGAGACCCTCGAGATCTACGCACCCCTTGCCCACCGCCTGGGTATCGAGTCCATCCGCTGGGAACTCGAGGATCTCGCCTTCGCCACGCTTCACCCCCGCAAATACGCGGAGATCCAGCAGATGGTCGCTCAACGCCGGGCGGACAGGGAGGAGTACCTGGAGGAGGCCCGCTCCTACTTGAAGCGGGAGTTGGAGAAGGTCAAGATCAATGCCGAGATACTCGGGCGCGCCAAGCACTTCTACTCCATCTACGACAAGATGACCCGCAAGGGCAAGGAATTCAACGAGATCTACGATCTCACGGCCATGCGTGTACTGGTGGCGAGCGTGCGCGACTGCTACGCGGCTTTGGGGATCATCCATTCTCTGTGGAAGCCGCTTCCCGGCCGGTTCAAAGACTACATCGCCATGCCGAAGTTCAACATGTACCAGTCCCTCCACACCACCGTGATCGGCCCGCAGGGTAAGCCGCTGGAGATCCAGATCCGCACCGAGGAGATGCACGAGACCTCCGAATACGGGATCGCAGCTCACTGGATCTACAAGGACAGGGACAAGGGCAAAGACGGGGCGAAAGACCGGATGGACCGCCTGGCCTGGCTGCGACAGATGATGGAGTGGCAATCGGAGACCAAGGACGCCACTGAGTTCATGGAGTCCCTGCGGATCGATCTCCTGCAGGATGAAGTGTACGTCTTCACGCCGAAGGGTGAGGTCAAGAGCCTGTCCGCGGGATCCACGCCTGTGGATTTCGCCTACGCCATCCACACCGATGTTGGGCATCGATGTGTGGGCGCGAAGGCCAACGGCCGCATCGTGCCCCTCACGTATCGCCTGCAGTCCGGCGACATCGTGGAGATCCTCACCACCAAGAACCCGCAAGGACCTTCGCGTGACTGGCTCAACTTCGTGCAGAGCTCCGGTGCGCGGAACAAGATACGGCAGTGGTTCAAACGAGAGCGCCGGGAAGATTCGGAGCACTTGGGCAAGGAAGCCATCCTCGAGGCCTTCCGCAAACATGGTCTGCCCGCTCAGAAGCTGATGGGTTCCGATACGCTGGCCCAAGTCATCAAGGACATGAACTTCCAGAAGCGGGAGGACTTCTTCGTCAGCATCGGGGCGGGGAAGACCAGTCCTCAGCAGGTGCTCACGAAGATCATGCAGCGCATGGACGAGGCGATCGGCAGCGTAAAGGAAGACCTGCCGCCCACCATCCTGCAGACCCCTCGCAAGATGCCCTCCTCCGGCGAGCTGGGCATCAAGGTGGACGGCATCGAAGACGTGGCCGTGCGTATGCCCGAGTGCTGCCGCCCCGTGCCGGGGGACGAGATCGTCGGCTACATCTCCCTAGGCAAAGGCATCACCGTGCACCGTGGCGACTGCCCGAACGTCAAGGCGCTCCTGAAGCATCCGGAGCGCTTCGCAACGGTTTCGTGGGATGAAGCGACACGGGCGCCGTTCCGCGTCGAGATCCAGGTGGAGGCGTACGATCGCAGTCGGCTGCTGGAAGACATATCCCGTACTCTCAGTGAGAGCGGTGTGAACATCCTGGCCGCCCAGATCCAGACCACGGACGACAATACGGTTAAAGACCGCTTCGTCTTCGAGGTACCCGGTGTCGAGTACCTCGAGTCGGTGCTCCAGCGCATCAGGATGATCGACACCGTCTACGACGCCTACCGGGTCACGCCCCACTAGGGCGGTATGGCTCGCCGCATCCTGATAGCCGAGGACGATTCCGAGCTCCGCACCATGCTGGGCGCACTTCTTGGCGACGCGGGGTACGTGGTCACCCTGGCGGCCGACGGACTCGAGGGACTCCGCAGCGTCGTGGACGATCCGCCCGATCTCATCCTGTCCGACGTTCTGATGCCACGGATGACGGGCCTCGAGCTGTGCGCGCTCTTGAAGGACAGTCCCCAGACCAGCCACATACCCCTCATCTTCCTCACCTGCGTGGATGATGCGGTCGACGGCTTCGACGTGGGCGCCGACGACTACCTGACGAAACCCTTTCGCCACCGCGAACTCCTCGCGCGCGTGCGCGCCGTCTTCCGACGTACCGAGTCGGTGCCTCCTGAACTGGCGGGCGCCGGACTCCGCGGCAGCCTGGCGGAGCTCTCGCTCGCCGAGATTCTCCAGACCCTCCACGTGGGCAGAGCCTCCGGGTGCCTCGCCGTGGTCACGGCTGATGTGGAGTCCCGCGCCCGCCTGTGGCTGGAGCAGGGCGAGTTGGTTGCCGCCCACCTGGACGGTCCGCAGGAGGCGGACGGAGAGGAGGCCTTCTTCAAGGCTGCGCACTGGCAAGACGGCATCTTCTCGTTCGACTCCACCAACCGCGCCGAGCGCTGGACCGTGCAGAGTACGATGGAAGGTCTACTCCTCGAAGCGGCACGGATCCTCGACGAGGAGATGGAATCCCTGGGTGGTGCGCTGGACGAGGCGAGTGGTCAGTCTTGCCGTCTGGGATTCGACACCCCCAGCCGCGAGGAGCTCCAATCGCGAGTCGACGAGGTGCGCAAGAAGCTCAAGTTGAAGGCGTTCGAAGCCCTGGTGGAAGGACGGCCGCTACACGCGTCCGGGGGCGCGCCGTACCGCCAAAAGGTGGATCCGGGCGTCGTGCTCCCACCCGACTTGGACGAACTCATCGAACGCATGCTCAGCCAGGAGTGACCGCCCCCTCTGCTATCATTGCTCCCCGGCTCGGAACCCATACTGTGAGGTATACATCAACATGAATATCCTGACGGTGCCCGTCGGCCCCCTTCAGGCCAACTGCTATCTCGTCTCCGACGACACCATGGCCTGCGCCATCGATCCTGGTGGAGAGCCGGAGCGGCTCGTCCAGATTCTCACGGAGCGAGGGCTCCAACTCACACACGTGTTGCTCACACACGGTCACTTCGACCACATGGCCGGAGCGGCACAGCTCGCGGAGGCCACCGGCGCCCTGGTGGCCTGCCACGAGAACACTGCGCCAATGCTGCGCGACCCCAACGACTACATCCCGTTCCCCGGCTTCGACGGTATCCCGGGACGAGAGCCCGATGTGTTGCTGGCGGACGGAGACACTCTTCAGGTGGGCAGCCTCGTCGTATCGACGGTGGCCACTCCCGGCCATTCTCCGGGAGACGTCACGTACGCGATCGGGGGAGCGCTGTTCTGCGGCGACCTCCTCTTCTATCGGTCGGTGGGCCGCACCGACTTCCCCGGAGGCGATTTCGAGACGCTGCTTGCGTCCGTTCGGCGGCTTGCTGAGGCGTTTCCACGCGAGACCCGGGTCTTCCCCGGACACATGCAGCCCACCACATTGGGAGATGAGCTGGCGGCCAACCCCTTCCTCGCAGGACTCACCCCTCGTGGCTGACAAGATCAAGGCCCCGAAGGGCACCTACGACATCCTGCCTGAAGACCAGGCGGTGCGGCGCTGGGTGGTGGCGCGCGCGGAGGAGATCTTCCGCCGATACGGCTACGGACGGCTCGATACCCCGATGTTCGAGGAGACGAGGCTCTTCTCGCGTGGTGTGGGGGAGTCCACCGACATCGTGCGGAAGGAGATGTACACCTTCACCGATCTTGGCGGACGCAGCATGACCCTCCGCCCCGAAGGCACCGCCCCTGCCGCCCGAGCCTACGTGGAGCACGGCATGCACCGGCTGCCACAGCCGGTCAAGCTCTGGTACCACTGGCCCATGTTCCGTTACGAGAGCCCGCAGTCCGGGCGCTATCGTCAGCATTACCAGTTCGGCATCGAGGCCTTCGGTTCGGAAGCACCCGCGCTCGACGCCGAAGCCATCGGGGTGCTACACGCGCTGTATGCCGACCTCGGGCTGGCCGAGGTCGAGTTGCGCATCAACTCGATGGGGTGTCGGGAGTGTCGTCCCGCCTACTCGGCCGAGTTGCGGACCTTCCTCACCGCCCACAGGTCCAAGCTATGTGCCGAATGCCACGAGCGTACGCAGATGAATCCGCTGCGAACATTCGACTGCAAAGTCCCCGGGTGCCGGGCGGTCCTGGAGGATGCGCCTCGACTCACCGACTCCTTGTGCCCCGCATGTGCGAGCCACCACGAGGCGGTCCGCGGTCACCTGGCTCTGCAGGACATACCGTTCGTGGAGGACCACCGCCTGGTGAGGGGTATGGATTACTACACGCGTACAACGTTCGAGTTCCAATCGGCCGTCCTCGGAGCCCAATCGGGCGTGGGGGGTGGGGGGCGCTACGACGACCTGGTGGAGACCATCGGCGGGCCACCGACCCCCGGGGTCGGTTTCGGCACGGGAGTCGAGCGGATACTCCTCGCTCTCGCGCGTTCGCGGGACGACCTGCCCGGGAAGCAGGGCCCGGCGGCATACGTCGTGGCCTTGGGCGAAGACGCGCGTCCGGAGGGCTTCCGGCTCGCCCATGAACTCCGGGCACGCGGGCTATCCACCGATCTGGATTATGCAGGCCGGAGTGCGAAGGGCCAGATGAAGCAGGCCGGACGCAGCGGCGCCCGGTTCGCGGTCATCCTGGGGGAAGAGGAGTCGGCACGCGCTTCAGCGACCCTCAAAGACCTCACCACGGGGGAGGAGCACGTGGTTCCCCGTAACGAGGTGGTCGATATCATCGTTCAAGTGCACGAGGACGGCAAATGACGTACAGGACAGCGTGGTGTGGTGAAGTCACGGAACACAAGGTGGGCGAGCGGGTCCAGGTGGCCGGCTGGGTGCACCGCCGACGCGATCACGGCGGGCTGGTCTTCATCGACCTGCGCGATCGCAGCGGCCTGCTGCAACTGGTGTTCGACCCAGAGCGCCATACCGCCGCCCACGCGGCGGCGCACGACCTGCGCGGTGAGTACGTGATCGCCGTGGCCGGAGACGTGGTGGCGCGCGGGGCCGATCAAGTGAACGCGAAGATCCCCACGGGCCGCGTAGAGGTCATGGTCGACGAGATCCGTGTGCTTGCAGCCGCGAAGACTCCCCCCTTCTTCCCGGAGGACGAATCCTCCATCGACGAGAACCTCAGACTCAAGTACAGGTACATCGATCTCCGTCGGAGCCGGATGCAGCGCAACCTCATGTTGAGGGACAGGGTCGTCCAGTCGGTGCGCCGCTACCTGGAAGAAGCTGACTTCGTGGAGGTGGAGACACCCATCCTGACGAAATCCACCCCAGAGGGAGCTCGCGATTTTCTGGTGCCGAGCCGGCTCCGTGCCGGCGAGTTCTACGCTCTGCCTCAGTCTCCCCAGCTCTTCAAACAGCTCCTCATGATCGCGGGGTTCGAACGTTACTACCAGATTGCCCGAGCGTTCCGCGACGAAGATCTGCGTGCGGACCGCCAACTGGAGCACACCCAGATTGACGTCGAGATGAGCTTCGTGAGCGAAGCGGACGTGCAGGACCTGGTGGAGGGTATGGTGACCAGGGCCTTCCACGACGCGTTGGGGGTGAACCTGATCAGGCCCTTCCCGCGACTCACGTTCGCCGAGTCGATGCTGCGTTTCGGCTCCGACAAGCCGGATATGCGCTTCGGCATGGAGATCGTGGACGTATCCGATGTGGTGACCGGTGTCGACTTCAAAGTGTTCGCCGACGCGCTCGCGTCGGGCGGCGCGGTGCGTGCCCTCAAAGCGGAGGGAGGCGCCCGCTTCTCCCGCAAAGACGTGGACGACCTCGCCAAGGAGGCGGCCGTCTTCGGAGCCAAGGGGGTTGCGCCCATCTGGGTGGAGGAAGAGGGGGTCCGTTCCCCGATCGCCAAGTTCCTGGGTGACGAGATCCTGACGGCCCTGCGTGGGCGGCTGGACGCCAAGACCGGGGATCTGCTGCTCTTCGTGGCCGATCGCACCTCCATCGTGGAGGCCAGTCTCGGAGCCTTGCGTCTCCGCCTGGCTGAACTTCTCGACGTACCGCGTTCGGGCTGGTCCTTCCTCTGGGTCACCGATCCTCCGATGTTCGAATACGACGAGCGCGAGGCCCGACTGAAAGCGCAACACCATCCCTTCACGAAGCCGCGGATCTCGTCTCTCGCGGAGCTGGAACACGAGCCGCTTTCCCTCGGCACGGAGGCGTACGATCTCGTGCTGAACGGAGTGGAACTCGGGAGCGGCTCCGTCCGCATCTCCGATCCCGTTCTTCAGGAAGGGGTCTTCCGCGCGCTGGGCCTAGGCGAAGAGGAGATCGCGGCCAAATTCGGATTCCTCGTAGAAGCAATGGACTACGGAGTGCCGCCGCACGCGGGCATGGCATTGGGACTCGACCGCACGGTGATGCTGATGGCCGGCGAGTCGTCGATCCGCGATGTCATCGCCTTCCCGAAGACCCAGAGCGGCTCGTGTCCACTCACCGACGCGCCTTCCCCTGTGACTCCGGAACAGCTGAACGAACTGCGGTTGCGGGTCAAATGAGAGAGGTGACATCACGCGCACGATCGTGACGTGTACGACTCAGGCAGGGAGGCCCGCGCTTTTGTCGAACCCAATAGCCTATGGTACAGTTGAGGGGCTCGACCTTGTGCGTGATTCGCTCAAACTTGAGCCAACACATTTGTTTCGGGAGGCGCGCTCTCTCGGTCGGCCTAGCCAGCCGAAGGCCGCCACCCACCTGCTTTCGCAGGTTCAAGTGACAAGCGGACACGGCAAGGTGGAGCATTTCTCTTGCCCGGAGGAGCGCCATGCAGCGACACCGTAAAACCGGCCTGGTGAAGGTACTCTCTGCGGCCCTGCTCGTGATCCCGGCCTTCCTGGTCCTGGGCTGCGGCGGGGGGGAGGACGAAACAGCCGTCACCGCTACGACGGCGCCGGTCGTCGTCGCCGAGACGGTTCCCGCGATACTGCCGCCGCCGAAAGCGTTCGCCAACCTGGTGGGTACCACCCTTGCTCCCAGCGAAGAGACGCCCGAAGACGTGCGTGCCGGCCTGGAGCAACACCAACCCATGGTCATCGCGTTCTATGTCACCGGCGGCACGGATGACGTTGTGGTCCTCGACCACCTTGATGCGCTTGCGCTGCGCTTCTCAGACGTGGACTTCTACACGTTCGACTACAAGAAGCCGGCGGCGTACGGCGATCTGTCCGCCCTCCTAAAGGTGGACTACCCGCCGCAGGTGGCCTTCATCGACGCCCGGGGCACGATTCGAGCGGTCACGTCGGGATACGCCGACGAAGGGACGTTGAACCAAAACGTGGTCAACATCCGTTAACGGCGGCTCAGACTCTCACGTTCATGGAGACGGGCCGGCGCCGACACACGCCGGCCCGTCTCATATCGACAAGGTACACGATGAGTGAACCAGAGCACTCTCCTCGGAGCTATCATCCGTACTCGCCCCGAGTGCTCGCACACCTGCGATCGCCCGTCAACCCGGGTACCCTTGAAGACCCCGATGCGATCGGAACGGCCGGGAGTCCCTCGTGTGGCGACCTCGTGGGCTTCCACCTGCACGTGGAGGCCGGTAGGGTCGTCGAGGTCCGCTTTCAAGCATTCGGCTGTCCCGCCACGATCGCCGCCGCTTCCGAGATCTCTCTCCGTCTGAGGGGCGCCACTCTGCTGGAGGCGGCGCGACTGGGCAGTGGAGAGGTCGCCGAGCACCTCGGCCTGCCCGCCCACAAGAGAGGGTGCTCCGCGGTGGCAGCCGACGCGCTGCACGATGCACTCGAGGATTGGGTGCGGAGTGGGGCCGATCTCGTCGACCCCGAGTCCAGGGTTCCCGGGGGAGTTCTGGTGGCCATGAGCGGCGGCGTCGACAGCGCGGTGACAGCCCTGGAGCTCCGAGATTCCGGCGCCCGAGTCGTAGGGGTGACCTTCCGTCTGTGGAGCGACCCTGCGTGCGGTCTCGGCAGCGGTTGTTGCAGTCCCGAGACGGTCATGCGCGCCCGCCGGACGGCCCACGACCTTGGACTTCCACATCTGACCGTCGATCTCGCCGAAGCCTTCCACGAGAACGTGGTGGAGCTCTTCGTGGCCGAGTACGCTCGGGGTCGCACGCCGAACCCGTGCGTGGCGTGCAACTCGGAACTCCGGTTCTCGGCGCTTGTGGAGCTGGCCGGCCGACTCGGGCTCGAACGAGCGGCCACCGGGCACTACGCACGCCTCGTGGGTGACCCTCCCCGCCTTGCCCGCGCAGTGGATCCGCGCAAGGACCAATCCTACGTCCTGGCGCGGGTAGCACCCGATCTGCTGGGCCGCATGGTCTTCCCCCTGGGTTCCTTGACCAAATCCGAGACGCGCGCACGCGCCCGTGAGGCCGGGCTCGAAGTGCACGATGCCGAAGAGAGCCAGGAGATCTGCTTCATCCCGGACGACGACTACCGGCGCTTCCTGGGAGAGAGGCTGGGCGACCGACCCGGCCACATCATCGACCGTACCGGTGCGATACTCGGAGTCCACGGCGGGGCCTACCGCTTCACCGTGGGTCAACGGAAGGGTCTGGGCATCCATTCGCAGGATCCGCTCTACGTCACCCACGTGCGCCCCGCAGACGGGACGATCGTCGTGGGATCTCGCCACGATCTTGCCGTGTCGGAGGTGGTCCTCGGTTCTGTGGTTCGGCACGGACCGGTGGGCCGATCGCTCACCGCGCAGCTGCGATCCAGCGGACTGGTGGTTCCCGTGCGTATCTCCAACAGGGACGGCGGGGTCACCCTCACTCTGCTCGACCACGCGTACGGCATCGCTCTCGGGCAGACCGGGGTGGTATACACCGGGGACCTCGTCGTCCTCGCCGGCTCGATCGAGGCGACCGTGCCGGCGGTGGGGGGGTCATCCACCGCTATGCTATAGTTGTATCTACGCTGGATATCGGCCGAAAACGGTCGCGGTCACGTAGGTGTCGGGCACGGGAGGAGCGGGTATGGAGTGGGATGCGGGAGCGTTCATGAAGATAGCCATCGGCATCTTCTTCCTGGCTTTCGCAGCGGGCCTCACCTTCGCCTTGTTCCGCCTTGCGGGCGTCCTCAAGGAGGTCTCCGTCATGCTGGCCGATATGACGAAGGAGTTCGTCCCCATCCTCTCCCGGTTCCAGACCACAGTGGATGAGGTGAACTCCGAACTCGGTAAGATCGACGCGATCACCGGCTCAGTGGTGAATCTCACCGGGACTATCGAAAGTACGACCGCAGCGGTGCAAAGCGCGATCTCAGTGCCCGTGAAGAAGGTTGCCGGCTTCTCGGCAGGCGTGGGGGAAGCCTTTTCATCCTTCGTTGCGGGTCGCCGAAAGGAGCCGTGATGGGGAAGTTCACATTCAGTCTCACTGCGGGAATCGCCGCCGCCCTCGGTGGGGCTGCCGCACTCGCCTACCGCATCTCGCAAGAGACAGGGAAGAGCTTCACCGAAGCGCTCAACGAAGTGCCCGCTGAGGCGGAGCGGTACATGGAGGAGTTGCTCGCGCGTGGCCGGGAGGCCTACGGCGCGGGTAAGGCCGCGGCCGGCGAAAAGCAGACCGAGATCGAGAAGCGCCTCGGCGAGCGGCTCTAGGCCGTCAACAGACGGCCGTACTCGTCATGACCGTACCCACGGAAACGGTCACTCTCACCGTCCCGCACGACGGCGGGTTCTACACCCTTCTGAATATGATCCTGGGTGGGATTGCGTTGCGCCGCGATCTGTCCCTCGAAGTCTTGGACGATCTGCAGTTGGCCGTGGACAACATCCTGGCGGAGGACAAGCCGCGTGTAGGCCACATTTCGATGTCGGTACGACTGGGGGACGAGGATCTGAAGATCAGCATCTCACCGCTTACCGACCCGGATCTGCGCGATACGCTCGTACAGGGCGCCGTCCCGACCCAGGCCCTCGACCGCTGCCTGAACGTGTGCCTCCTGCTGCGCTCCCTCGTGGACGAATTCAGGGTCCACGATCTCGAGAACGGGTCGTTCGCGGTCGAGCTACGGAAGCTGACCCCATAGGTCCGACATGGTAGACACCGGCTCCACTGACGTCCATAGCAGTAGTTACGCGGCGATTGGCTCGCTCGCCACGGTCCCGGAGAAGGAGCTGCTGCGACGCGTGCACCGGGAGAGCGATCAAGCCGCGCGTGAGGAACTCATCACGCGCTACCTACCGCTGGTCCGGAGCCTGGCTCGCCGCTTCTCGTCTCGAGGTCAGCCCGTCGAGGATCTCATACAGGTCGGCTCCATCGGGCTCATCAAGGCGATCGATCGATTCGACATCGAGCGCGGTGTAGAGCTCTCCACATACGCCACGCCCACCGTGCTCGGTGAGATAAAGCGCTACTTCCGAGACAAAGGGTGGGCGGTGAAGGTGCCTCGCGCCCTGCAGGACTTGAACATCCGCCTCAACAAGGTCATCGAGCAGCTCACGGTGGAACTCAACCGCTCGCCGACCATCTCGGAGCTCGCGGAGGCGTGCGACGTCACCGAGGAGGAAGTCCTCGAAGCGCTGGAGAGCGGCCGGGCCTACAACTCGCTCTCGCTGTTCTCGAGCGGGTCGTCGGACGACGAGGATTCGCTCGAACTGATGGACTACCTCGGTCGGGACGAGGAAGAGTACGCACTCGTCGAACAGCGGCGCTACTTGGCACCGGCTATGAACCAGTTGGACGAGCGCGAGCGCCTCATACTACACTTGCGATTCTTCGAGGGGATGACCCAGACCCAGATCGCCGTGCGCGTCGGCATCTCGCAGATGCACGTGTCTCGGTTGATCCGCAAATCGATAGACGTGCTACGGCATCACATGGTAGACGCCGAGGGGCGCTCCGCCGAAGTCTCCGAGGGATGACCGCGGGCCACCCGATGCGTGTTCCACGTCTGGAATAGACCAGGAAGAGGATGTTCGTGAAGACTGAAGACCTACGGAAGCTGTTCTTGGAGTACTTCGTGGAGAATGGGCACCTTCTTGTGCCCAGCGCCTCGTTGGTACCCTATCGAGACCCCTCGGTGCTCCTCACCACGGCCGGCATGCAACAGTTCAAGCCGTACTTCCTGGGGATGGCCGCCCCGCCCGGCAGCCGCATGACGAGCGCACAGAAATGCTTCCGCACCACGGACATCGACCGCGTCGGATTCACCGCGCGACACTGCACGTTCTTCGAGATGTTAGGCAATTTCTCGGTGGGCGACTACTTCAAGGAGGGCGCGATCCGTTTCGGGTACGAGCTCTCTGTCGAGCGTCTCGGCCTCGATCCCGACAGGATCTGGGTGTCGGTGTTCGAGGGCGATTCTCAAGTGGACGCCGACGAGGAAGCTATGGGGCACTGGGAAGCCATCGGCGTACCGCGCGACCGCATGGTGGCCCTCCCGCGCAGCGAGAACTTCTGGGGTCCGCCCGGCCCCACCGGCCCCTGCGGTCCCTGCTCCGAGCTGTACTACGATCGCGGGCTTGAGTACGGCTGCGGCCACGCGGACTGCAAGCCTGGATGCGACTGCGATCGGTTTCTCGAATACTGGAACCTCGTCTTCATGCAGTACAACCAGGACGACCAGGGGAGACTTACGCCGCTGCCGGCCAAGAACATCGACACCGGTATGGGCCTCGAGCGGATCGCTGCGCTGATGCAAGACGTGGATTCGGTGTTCCTCACCGATTCCTTCCGTCCGCTGATTGACCTCGGTGAAGAGATATCGGGCTTGCGTTTTGGAGAGTCGACGCGGGCCGACACGGCCCTGCGCGTGCTTGCGGACCACTCGAGAGCTATGGCCTTCCTGATAGCCGACGGCGTACTGCCCGGCAACGAAGGCCGAGGGTATGTGCTCCGTCGAGTCATCCGGAGGGCGGCCCGCTTCAGCAGGAACGTGGACATGCAGCCACCCTTCCTTGGACGCTTCGCCGAGCGGACTATCGAGCTTCTCGCCGGAGCCTATCCGGAATTGCACGAACGCCGGGACACCATCCTGCGTATCGTCAACTCTGAAGAAGAGCGCTTCAACCGCACGCTCGATCAAGGACTCATCCTCCTCGACGAGCAGATACGCGCCGCGAAGAACGACGGGAGTACGACCTTCCCGGGGGCGGTCGCCTTCGCCCTTCATGACACCTATGGGTTCCCGGTGGAGGTGACGCGGGAGATAGTCGAAGAACGGGGTCTTGCGCTCGACTTAGAGGCGTTCGACACCTCCATGGAGGCGCAACGCGACCGCGCCCGAGCGACCACCAAGGTCTCCGATACGCTTCAGGAAGCGGTGATCACCTTGGCCCGTCAACCGGGCCACGCCACTGAGTTCGTCGGCTATTCTCAGGACGAAGTGTTCACGGTCGTAGAGCGCCTGCAACAGACCGAGGACGGCCACGTGATCCTCAGCCTGCGCGAGAGCCCCTTCTACGCCGAAAGCGGCGGCCAAACGGCCGATATCGGGTGGGTGGAGACCGACTCCGGCCGCGCCGAGGTCATAGACGTGCAGCACCACGGGTCGGTGCACGTGATCATCGCCACACTACTCGAGGGCACGTTGGTCGCAGGCGAGCGAGCCAAGGCCGTGATCTCTTCCGTCCACAGACACTCCGTGGCCGCGAACCACACGGGCACTCACCTCCTCCACTACGCCCTGCGCACCACTCTCGGCAAGGACGTGACGCAAGCGGGCTCGGCCGTACGCGCAGACAAGTTCCGCTTCGACTTCGCCTACCACGAACCCCTGGGGGCTGCTCGTCTCATGGAGCTGGAAGAGCTGGTGAACCGAAAGATCGTGGAGAATCACCCCGTCCGGACGTTCACCACGAGCCTGGATCACGCGCGCGATCTCGGGGCGACCGCGCTGTTCGGCGAAAAGTACGATGACTTCGTCCGCGTGGTGGAGGTCGATGACTTCAGTCGGGAACTCTGCGGAGGCACCCACGTGCACGCGACCAGCGAGATCGGCATCTTCAAGATCCTCTCCGAGGCCAGCGTGGGCGCGAACGTTCGTCGGATCGAGGCGGTGACGGGTCGCCGGGCGGTGGAGTACTACCGCAAACGCGACACTCTCGTTGCGGAAGCCGCCCGCAGCTTGACGGTCCAGGAAGATGCCCTCCTACCGGCCATCCAGCGGCTCGAAGCTCAGGTGGCCGCACTCAAGAGCGAAGTCCGCGACCTCTTGTCCGGTGCGGCCGTCGACCTTACGGCGGGGATCCTGGAGACGGCGGTCAGAGTCGGCGACGTACACGTGGCCGTCTCCCGAGTGCAGGCACGCGACAACGAACATCTGCTCGCCCTCCTCGATCAAGTCCGCGACCGTCTGGCGCCGGCGGCCGTGCTCCTGGCAACGGTGTCCGATGGCAGCGTGCTCGCCGGAGCATCGGTGACCAAGGGCGTCACCGGCGTTCACGCGGGCGATATCATCAAAGAGTTGGCAAAAATCATCGGTGGTGGCGGCGGGGGCAGTCCCTTGCTGGGACGCGGCGGAGGCGGGGATCCCACCCACCTCGACGAGGCCCTGGAGACCATACGCCTGGCGCTGCTCTCCACCCTCGGAGACTGATACCGGTGCGCTATCTGGGGGTCGACGTCGGGGCGGTCCGCACCGGGCTGGCGCTTTCGGATCCCTACGGCATCAGTTGCCGCCCTCTGGAGATTCTTCGAGAGCGCGACCGCGAAGCACTGGCCGACTCCATCACCGCAGTCGCGGAGCGTGAGGATGCCGGCACCATCGTAGTTGGCCTTCCACGGCCCCTTTCCGGCACCAGGAACGCCCAACAGACCGAGGTCGAGGCTTTCGTCACCCTCCTCGCCACGCACGCAGGCCGGCCGGTCGTCACGTGGGACGAGCGCTTCACATCGAAGCTCGCCCGGGGCAGCCGGCCTCGTGGGCAGGCGGAGGACTCCGTGGCGGCGTGCCATCTGCTCCAGGGATATCTCGACCACCTGTCCCTCACCGGTGCGGGGGAGGCGACATGAGCCCGAACCTCCACCTGACACGCCGCGGCCGGCGTATCCTCGTGACTCTCGGCTTCCTCGTGCTGATCGCCGCGGGTGGCGCCGTGTTCCTTGCCTCGGACTACCTTTCCGGAAGCAGCGACGACGAGGTCGTAGAGCCGGGAGCCGTGCGCACCGTCGTGATCCCCGAGGGCCATACCGCCCAGGATGTCGCACGCCTGCTCGAGCGCGCGGGCATCATCCCTTCGGCCACGACGTTCCTCGTTGAGATCCGGCTCCGCGACGCCGCGGAGAGCATACAGCCGGGTACGTACGAGTTCGAAACGGGTCAGGACGCCGCCACGATCATCGCCCTCTTGAAGGAAGGAGTCCGGCCGGCCACCTTCCGGTTGACTCTGCCGGAGGGCCTATCGATCGACCAGACCGCCACGCGACTTCAAGATGTTGAGGGGATCGATGCGGACGAATACGGCACACTGGCGGCGCGTCCCGCCGATTTCGCTCTGCCCACGCTGGGAGGCTCAAAGCTGAGCGTGGAGGATCTTGAAGGATTGCTGTTCCCCAGCACGTACTTCTTGGAGGAGGGCACCGACGCGAAGAGGCTCATTCAGCTGCAGCTGGACACCTTTGCGAACAAGACGAGCGGACTCCGGTGGGAAGCGGCCACGAAGCTCGGAGTGAGTCCGTACGAAGTCGTGGTGATAGCGTCCATGATCGAGAAGGAGGCCCGCGTCGCGGAGGAGAGAGCTCGAGTCGCCGCTGTGATCTACAACAGACTGGCGTTGGATATGCCTCTTGGGATCGATGCGACCACGCGCTTTGCGCTTAAAAAGTGGACTGGAGCCCTCACCAAGAGTGACCTAGAGGTCGATTCGCCGTATAACACACGTAGGGAGGTGGGCCTGCCGCCGGGGCCCATAGCAAGTCCCGGTCTGGAGACGCTGGAGGCGGCGTTGGCGCCGGAGGACGTTGACTTTCTCTATTACGTGCTGATCGACGCGGAAGGGCACCACTTCTTCACGAACTCCTACGACGAGTTCTTGCAGGCCAAAGCTCGGGCGCCGAGCCAGGAGTAATCGCAGAAAGGCTCCGCCAAGCGATCGCCCTCCTGGTACCAAGGACCGAGAGCGACGGCGAGGACCGCGTGGTATCGTGCGGACCGGCCGGGGAGGAGAGGACGCAGAGCGTGATGGCGGAGGCAGACAGATCCATAGGTTCGTCCACTGGGATGATCTGCATCCTCGGCCATCCGGTCCGACATTCGCGCTCGCCTTCCATGCACAACGCCGCTTTCGCCACCCAAGGTCTCGACCTTGTGTATCTGGCCTTCGATGTTCCGCCCGACGACCTCGCTGTGGCTGTCGCCGGTTTGCGGGCGCTCGGGGTTGCGGGAGCCAACATCACCATCCCCCACAAAGAAGCCATCATCCCCTTGCTCGATGAAGTGGAGCCCGCCGCACGGCGTACGGGCGCCGTGAACACCCTGGTGAGCCGCGAGGGCCGTCTCGTCGGCTACAACACAGATGTCTACGGATTCTTGCGCGCCTTGGAGAAGGGATGGGGGAGAGGGCCGTACGGGGCACGCTGCCTGGTGGTCGGCGCCGGGGGTGCGGCACGGGCCGTCATCGCGGCACTTGTGGCCGAAGAAGCGGGCGAGATCTGGGTATACAATCGGAACATCGCACGCGCGCGCGACTTATGCGCTGAAGTGGCATCCTGGTCGCCGCTCCCCATACGAGTTCTGGGAGAGAGTGACCTGCTGCTTTTCGGTCCCCAAGCGGAGCTCATTGTGAACGCCACACCGGCCGGGATGGAGACGGGAGTCAAGGCCACGCCCATTCCTGTCGATATTCTAACCAGTGATCAGGTCGTACTGGACGTGGTGTACGCCGCGGAGGCCACACCACTTCTGGTTGCAGCCCATGGGAAGGGCGCCCTGGTCATCGATGGAGTAGAGATGCTCGTGCAGCAGGCTGCGCGCTCGTACGAGCTCTGGACCGGGAGGGCCGCACCAATCGATCTCATGCGTGTGCATGCTCTGGCGTCGTGATGCAGTTGCCGAGCGAAGAGATACCCCAGCGTAGGCCGGGCAAGAAGCGCACCGGGGAGATCCTGGTGGAGATGGGTCTACTCACGCCTCAGCAGCTCGAGGAGGCCCTCGAAGAGCAGAAGCGCTCCCACCTGCGCATCGGCGAGATCTTCGTCGCCAAGGGCTGGGTCACGAACGTCGAGCTCACCGAGGCACTGGCCCGTCGCTTGGGCGTTCGTTTCCTCGATCTGGCGGGGGCCAAGGTGGATACATCCGCCGCCAATTTGATCACGGAGAGGGACGCTCGTCGCTACGCGGCCATCCCCGTGTCTTACGTGGACGACCATACGCTGCTGGTGGCCATGGTGGATCCGGCCAACATCTTTGCCATAGACGACTTGCGGATCCTCACGGGCTACGACATCGAGCCCGCCATCTCCACCGAAGAGGACATCTTCGGTCAGATCTCGAAGCTTCGCCGCCTCGAGGACAAGGTGGGGACGAATCTCGACGAGACCATCGACTCGGGGGAGTTGTCGCCCGACGACGTGCGCGACATCCGCGAACAGCTCGACGAGGCACCCATCGTCAAGCTGGTCAACAGCATCATGGCCCAAGCCGCCGACGATGGCGCCTCGGATATCCATTTCGAGCCTCAGGCCAAGGAATTGGTCGTGCGATTCCGGAACGACGGTGTGTTGCACGAGATCATGTCGGTGCCGCGGCGCATGCAATCGGGTGTTCTTTCCCGCATCAAGATCATGGCCGACCTGGATATCGCGGAACGCCGCGTCCCTCAGGACGGACGCATCGGCTTGATGGTGGGGGGGAAGCCGATCGACATGCGGGTCGCCTCTCTGCCCACGGTGTACGGAGAGAAGATCGTGATCCGTCTCCTAGACCGGTCGAACGTGATGCTCCGCCTGGAGGACCTTGGCTTCTCCAAGAAGAGTCTGGCCCGCTATTCGAAGTCGTTCACGAAGCCGTACGGCGCGATCCTGGTGACTGGGCCTACCGGCTCCGGGAAGTCGACGACCTTGTACGCCACCTTGAACATCTTGAATACGCCGGAGAAGAACATCATCACGGTAGAGGATCCAGTTGAGTACCGCTTGGCGGGTATCAATCAGGTGCAGAGCAACATCAAGGCCGGTCTCACCTTCTCCCGCGCGCTCAAGTCCATCCTGCGTTGCGACCCCGATATCGTCATGATCGGCGAGATCCGCGACAAGGAGACCGCTCAGATCGCCGTGGAATCCGCCCTCACCGGCCACCTGGTGCTCTCGACCCTCCACACCAACGACGCGCCCGGGGCCCTGTCCAGGCTCACCGAGATGGGGATCGAACCGTTCCTGACGGCCTCCGCCGTGGACTGCGTTCTAGCCCAGCGCCTCGCCCGCAAGCTGTGCGAGAGCTGTCGGGAGCCCTACCAGCCCACACAGGAGATGCTGCGCCGCAACGACTTTCCCCCGGAGGCGGTGGAGGAGTACGAGAACGTGACCCTCTACAAGGCCGGCGGTTGCCAGCGCTGCAACGGCACAGGATACAAGGGACGACTCGGGATCTATGAAGTCATGCTGGTTACCGAAGCTATCGAACGGCTCACGGTGGAGCGGAAGAGTGCCGATGAGATTAGTCGAGTGGCTCAGGCTGAAGGGATGAAGTCCTTGCGAGAGGACGGGATAGAGAAAGTCCTGCAAGGCCGCACCACCATAGAAGAGATCGCACGTGTGATCGTGTAGGAGGGACTCGTGGACTTAGTCGACATCTTGAAAGAAGTCTTGGAGAAGGGGGCGTCCGACCTCCACCTGTCCGTGGGAGTACCCCCGACCATGCGTGTCAGTGGCAAGCTCGAGCCGATGGACTATCCGCGCGTTACACCCAACGACAGCCGCGAGCTCGTGTACAGCATCCTCACTCAGGATCAGCGCCAGCGTCTGGAGACCGAGTGGGAACTCGACTTCTCCTACTCGGTTCCCGGAAGGGCCCGCTTCCGGGTGAACGCCTACTTCCAGCGCAACAGCCTGGGGGCGGCCTTCCGCCTCATCCCGGTGGAGATCAAGACCATCGACGAACTCGGCCTGCCCAAGGCGATCCACGAGTTCTCCGGGAAACCCCGAGGCTTCGTCCTCGTGACCGGGCCCACCGGCTCCGGCAAGTCCACAACCCTTGCCGCGATCATCGACGAGGTCAATAAGACCCGCACAGACCACATCATGACGATCGAAGATCCGATCGAGTTTCTCCACCGGCACCAGGGTTGCGTCGTGAACCAACGCGAGGTAGGCACCGACACGAAATCCTTCATCCGTGCTCTGAAATCGGTGCTGCGCCAGGATCCCGACATCATCCTGGTTGGCGAGTTACGCGATCTCGAGACCATCCAGACAGCCCTGACCGCAGCCGAGACCGGCCACCTGGTGTTCGCCACCTTGCACACACAAGACGCGCCTCAGACCATCGATCGCATGATAGACGTGTTCCCTCCACACCAGCAGGAACAGATCCGGGTACAGATAGCCGCCACCCTGCAGGGCGTCATCTCCCAGCAGCTCTTGGCCACCCGCGACGGCCGTGGCCGGTGCGTGGCTTGCGAGATACTGGTCCCGACGCCGGCCGTGAGGAACCTCATTAGGGAAGGCAAGACCCACCAGATCTACACGACCATGCAGACGGGCACCAAGTTCGGGATGCAGACCATGGATGCCGCCCTCGCCGACCTGGTGCGCCGCGGCCTCATCACCAAGGATCTGGCCGAACGACGTTCCTCCAACCCCGAGGACTTGAACCGTCTACTCATGACCGGCGCGGCCTAGTGGACCCTCATTTGCCGGCGCGACGCGAAGCACCGTGTGAAGAAAGGACAAAGACGTGAGCACCTACACCTACACCGCGAGACCGTCGGGAGGGAACCAGACCACCGGACAGATCCAGGGTGATTCGAAGGCCGCCGCAGCCGCGGAGCTGCGCAGGCGCGGCCTCACCGTGTTGAGTCTCGAAGAGAAGAAAGGCCTTCCCGATCTCAACGAGCTCTTGGAAGGTTTCACCGCGATCAAGCTTCGGGACAAGGTGATCTTCTCCCGCCAGTTCGCCACCATGATCAACGCGGGACTGGCCCTTCTCCGAGCCCTCTATATCCTGGAGGCTCAGACCGAGAACCCCCGCTTCAGGAAGATCCTCAGCCTGGTGCGTCAGGATGTTGAGGCCGGTATGCCGCTCTCGGACTCGCTCGAGAAGCACCCGGTCGCCTTCGACCGCCTCTTTGTGAGCATGGTGCGCGCGGGCGAGGTGGGCGGTGTCCTCGACCAGACCCTCGAGCGGCTGGCGACACAGCTCGAGAAAGACGACAGCCTGCGGCGGTCGGTCAAGTCGGCCATGACGTATCCGATTCTGATCGGCGTGTTCGCGATCGTAGTGCTGTTCGCCCTCATCATCTTCGTCATCCCCGTCTTCGGCGCCATGTACGACGACCTGGGCGGTCAACTGCCGTTGCTCACGCGGATCATGGTGGCCGCCAGCGACTTCTTGCGAGGCTTCTGGTTCGTGGTGTTCCCGGCCATGTTCCTCGCTATCTACGGACTCAAGCGCCTCAAGAACACGAAGGTCGGGAGAGAGACCTGGGACAAGACGAAACTCCGTCTGCCTATGAAGCTCGGACCCATCGTCCAGAAGATCGCCGTATCACGCTTCAGCCGCACGCTGGCGACCCTCGTGAGCTCAGGCGTTCCTATCCTCCAGGCCATCGAGATCACGGGCCGCACCTCGGGCAACACGGTGATCGAATACGCCATGGAAGGTGTGAAGGAGAACATCAAGGCCGGCGACTCGATCGCCCGACCCTTGGAGAAGATCTCGGTGTTTCCCCCGATGGTGACACAGATGATCTCCATCGGCGAGGAGACAGGCGCACTCGACACCATGCTCCACAAGATCGCCGACTTCTACGAAGACGAGGTGGACGCGGCCGTCAAGTCTCTTACTTCGATCCTGGAACCCATCATGATGATCTTCATCGGCGGCATCGTGGGCTTGGTCGTCGTCTCCATGTACTTGCCGATCTTCAACCTGTTCCAGTTGGTGCAGTAGCCCTGAGACCCGCGACCACGACCGCCGCACATGGATGGCAGGCATGAACGCTGAGCTGAACCAAGCGACCGAACGAGGCCCGACCATCGACCGAGAGGTCGACGCCGCGACCGCGGTCATCGTTACCGCGAACCGATCCAGAAGACCCCTCCGGGTCCTCCCGGGGGGGGCGCAGGTGGAGCACTCCGCGACGGCGGGGCTCAGGAGCGGGGGAGAGGGCGATGGCTCGCGACTCAGCCGGGAGGCAGCCAACGAGACTCTCGTTGCGCGCTACCGAGCCGGCGATAGCGAATCCCTGGACATCCTCCTACGGTCGAACGAACCACTTCTCCACCATGTGCTCAAGCGCTTCTCGCACTCCGCCGAGCCGTATGAGGATCTCGTTCAGGTGGCTCGCCTCGGTCTCCTGAAGGCCGCCCAGCGCTTCGACGCTCAGCGTGGAACATCCTTCACCACCTATGCCGTGGCGATCGTCGATGGCGAGGTTCGTCACCATCTGCGAGACTCGCTTCTTCTGCGACAGCCGCGTTGGTCTCTGGGTCTGTATCAGCGGATCCAGGAGACCCAAGCCGACTTCTTCCAAAAGCACGACCGGTCACCCACAACGAGTGAACTGGCCGCGTTGGTCAACGTGCGCGAGGAGGGGATCCTCGAGATCATCCGTGTCCACGGTGGGCTCAGCCTGCATTCGCTGGACGAGCCATTTGAGGACTCCGAGCGTTCCGTCGTTGACAAGAGTCTTGTCCGAGCTCTCCGCGCGGAGAATTTCACCTTGCCTGTGGAGGACCGCATCCTGTTGTATGACGCCCTCGGAGCTCTGTCCGATCTCCAGAAGAAGATCGTCTATCTGTTGTTCTTCGGTGATCTCACTCAGCAGGAAGTGGCCGACGAGATGGGTCTGTCGCAGCGGGCGGTGTCTCGTGAGCAGGTGAAGGCACTCGTGCGACTCAAGTCGATCCTCACAAAACGCATCTTCTAGGCCGCCACAGCGGCGCTGGGAGGCGGGCGCAGCCGTCCGTCATCAAAGGCCTCCATCCCTCTCTCAGCATGCGGTTTGCTACGCACGATAATCTATGTTATGTAAAGTAAGAACTTGGGACTTGGCAAATCGCCCTCCTCCTTGTAGAGTCACACCAAGCGTAGAAAGGAGGTGGTCCAGATAGACAGCATGCTTAGCGGACGTAGCGGCTTTGGGACCGGAGGTGGCACCCGCCTATAGCCGTCGGATCTCCCGACGGACGCTGCCGACGGCACCTCCGGGGGCCGTGACGTCCACACAGACCTCTGAAGGCCACTCGCATGAGTGGCCTTCAGTCATTGGTCCTTCAGTCTTCAGTAGGTGATGAGACTGAGAACATCGTAGCCCTGGAGTTTGTCGCGCCCTCCCAGGAAAGCGAGTTCGATCACGAAGGCCAAGCCCACCACGACACCCCCTGCCTGCTCCACCAAGTCGATCTTGGCTTTCGCGGTGCCGCCGGTGGCTAAGAGGTCATCGTGGATGATGACCCGTTGTCCGGGTTTCACCGCGTCGATGTGCATCTCGAGGGTGTCCACCCCGTACTCCAGGGCGTACTCCGCCGACGAGACGTGCCAGGGGAGTTTTCCCGGTTTCCGTGCGGCGACGAACCCCGCCCCGACAGAATAGGCAACGGCCGCGCCCAGGATGAATCCTCGGGCCTCCGCGCCCAGGATCACATCCGGTCTGCGCTCCAGACTGAATTCGGCCAGCCGGTCCACCGTGTAGTGCAGGGCCGCAGGATCCTGCAGGAGAGGCATGATGTCCTTGAACAAGATGCCGGCCTTGGGAAAGTCGGGCACGTCGCGGATAAAGGTGCTCAGATCCATGGAACTCCTCGTCTAACCGGCCGCTCGAGCCGCCGCCGGCGGCTGCGAGTCGGTCTAGGAGCGGTCGCGAATCGAGGTCTCACCCGATCAGCCGTGCCAGCTCTTTGTATAGGAGAAGGTCGAGCAAACGCGCCATCAGGGAACCCAGATCGGCCAAGAGCCGTTCCCCCTCCCGCCGTCGCTCATCGTTGGTGGAACGGAGTAAAGGAGCCGCGACCTGCGCAAGTTGGGCGGCTTCTCGTTCTGCCGACGACCGCAGCACCCGCAGATTCCGGGGCTCCACGCCGTGTTTGGCGAGCACGTCGCAGATGCGCACAACCTCAAGTTCCGTGTCTGTGAACACGGGTTCGCCGATGGGACTCCGACCCTCGAACAGGTGGAACTCCGCGAGCAGCCGGAGGAAGTTGTCCGAGACACCCGTGATCTCCAGCGCTTCGGCCCACGTGTGAGAGGACTCGTCGCGTTGAATGCCTCCGGGTCTGTCAAACGATCCGGAGGGAGCCAGCGCCCGACTCACAACCGAAGCGGTGCCCCGCTCCAGGCGTTCCTTGATGACATCCAGAGGCATGAATTCATCCCGCTGAAGCGTCAGGATCGTGCGCAGGGCGCGGACAGCGGTCTGGTTGTATTTGCGGTAGCCACCAGGCGTACGCTCGGGCGACAGCAAACCCCGATCCTCGAGGTAGCGTACCTTGCTGATACTAAGATCGGGGAACTCGACCGCGAGAACTTCCACCACCTGGCCGATGGTCAGCAGCCGGTCGTCACGAGACCCGGCGACAGTGTCGGCGGACCCGGTGCCCACACCTTCCCCCGGTCCATCGGCGCCCATCAATCCTGCGGCTCCAGGTAGGCGAGTTTGTACTTCCCGATCTGAACTTCATCTCCGTCCGCGAGATGATAGCGCTCCACACGCCCACGATTCACATACGTGCCGTTGAGACTGTTCAGATCCTCTACCACGAAGCCCGTGGCGTCCCGGATCACACGCGCGTGATGGCGAGAAACCGTGACGTCGTCGAGAAACAGGTGGCTCTCAGGATTGCGCCCGATGGTGAGAATATCCGTGTCCAGGGGGATCTGCTCACCTTCGCGACCGCCGCCGGTACGGATGAGCAGCGTCGCGATCCGACCGCTCAGGGTGTCGGGAGCCCCATCGAGCTGTTCCTCGTCTGCCAGGGGCGCGTAGGTGACCGTGGTCTCCGCCAGATCGCGCACAACCAGACGGCTCCCACAGCGGCTGCAGAAGTTCGAGTCCCCGTGGTTCTCGATACCGCACTTGGGGCACGCGATCATGGGGTCGCCTCGCCCTCCCGATCCACTTGTCGCCGATAGTCTTCGAACTCGGTGGCCAGATGGTCTTCGATCCCGTGCAGGATCTCGGGAGTCTCCAGCATGTGCGCTCGCTCGACTTCGTGGGTGTGGTTGACCACGTAGGGATCGGCCATTACCTCGTCGAATCGCCGTCCCATGTGAAGCTCGGTGACAATGTACCGGAGGACTCGCTCTTCTCGCGCACCGACCGAGAGATCGTGAAACAACTCCTGTACTCCGGCCACCACCCGGTCGATCCTATCCCCCATCGCAGCCTCCGCTCAGACCTCGTCGTCCACCAACCCTCGCGAGCTCAAGATGGAGCTCAACTTCTCCACGTCGCCCTCTTCGAACAGACTCCCACCGGTGGTGTGCTTGTCCCTGAGACGCCTCACCATCTCCGCTCGGAGTATGTCCAGCTTCGCGTGTATGATGCGCCGTGTCTTCGAGACGTCGCGCTCCTCTTCAGCGAGCGCCTCAGCCATCTGCTTGATCTCGTCATCGCTCCGTGTTTGGATGTCGATGAGCAGTTCGAACGATGAAGTATCATGTTCTTCCATGGCTCAAGTATACTCCCGCGCCGTCGAACCTTCAAGGTGAACTAGAGGTCGAGTGGGTTGATGCCTAGTCCGCGAAGAGGAAGAGCAGGCTCAGTATGCCCGCTCTTCCCAATTACTTCGTTGAACCTGGCCGGAGGCCGGTCTATTCTTCTTGCTCCGCCAACATCTCCTCGTACTCTTCGGCCGACATGAGATCATCGGCCTGGCTCGGATCGCTCAACTTCACCTTGATGAGCCATCCGTCTTCGTACGGGCTCTCGTTGATCAACTCCGGAGCGTCAACCACTTCTTCGTTCGCCTCGACCACCGTGCCGCTCACCGGAGCGTACACATCTGAGACGGCCTTGACCGACTCGATCTCGGCGTAGGAGACGCCGGCCGTGACTTCGGCACCGACCTCAGGGAGCTCGATGTACACGATGTCACCAAGGGACTCCTGAGCGTAGTCCGTGACACCGAGGACCGCGATGTCGCCCTCGACGCGCGCCCAGTCGTGCTCCTTGTGGTACTTCAGGTTCTTCGGGTTCACATGAGCTCCTTTCTCGCCATACCTGGCTGGCACCCATGATAGCACAGGCGCCTCGGCCTCCCGTCCCGCGGACGCGGCCGTTTGTTCATTCCTGATCGCTCCCCGAGGCCTCGAACAAAAGGCTCTCGAGAGGTCGATCGATGGTAACCGGCACCTCGGATTCATGGGAGGGAGCGGTCTCGAAGGAGAATCGTCCCTCCCCGGTATGGAGCAGATCCACCAACGCGGCGACTCCGACCGAACCACTTCGGCCCTCCGCGTGTGCGACGCGCCCTTGGCGGAGCCATACCTGCCCGTATACGCCTCCGTTGCGCGGGTCTGCGAGTTCCAGGACCCCTGTCTTCTTACCCATTACCAGGATCTGTAGGACCTCCGACAGATCGAAGTCCCGCAAGTCGCCAGATAGACCCAAGATCGAACACTCCCGCTTCCTCGGTTGTCCGGACGGGCCGCATTGTACCAGCGGTGTCCCCGCGTAGCAAAGCCTCCGGGGCCTTGTTATACTTCGGTTCGTGTCTGGCCGTGGTATACGGCACTCGCCCGAGTGCAAGGAGGTGGTCTTGGCTCGTCGCAGGGGGCTCGTGATCAACGACCGGCAGATGCAACTTGTTGACGATATCCTCGACAAGTTGCGACAGGTCTCCGGATCGCGTTTTATAGCCCTTGTCTCCACGAGCGGGCAGCCAATCACCACCTCGGCCGTCGAGGACCACCCCGACACCCTCTCCCTCGCCTCCTTGGCGGCGAGTTCGTTCGCCGCCACACAGCAGTTGGCCGAGGTACTTCACGAACGTGAATTCACTCTGCTGTTCCACGAAGGACGGGAATCCAACCTGCACGTGGCCCAGGTGACGGACCAAGTCCTGCTCGTGATCACCTTCGGGCGCGAGACCCAGGTGGGCAAAGTGCGCCTCTACACCAATCGCGCCGTCGAAGTGCTGCGCCCCGTCTTCGATTCGATGGATGACGACGGGCAGACCGCCCTCATGATGGACGACGACTACTCGTTGCTGGCCGACGAGGCGATCGACGACCTCTTCGCGGATATGGAGTGAATTCGTGCCCCTGATCAACTTTGCGGCTCGCGAGATCAACTACAAGATCGTCTACTACGGCTGCGGCCTCTGCGGGAAGACCACGAACATCCAGTACATCCACAAGAAGGTCAATCCCGACGCGCGCGGCAAGCTCGTCAGTATCGCAACCGAAGAGGAGCGTACCCTCTACTTCGACTTTCTTCCTCTGTCGCTTGGCACGGTGAAGGGCATGAAGACCCGGTTCCACCTCTACACGGTCCCCGGCCAGTCCTACTACAACGCCTCGCGGCGACTCGTGCTCCAGGGTGTCGACGGAATGGTCTTCGTGGCCGACTCGCAGATCACGCGCCTGGACGAGAACGTGGAGAGCTACCTCAACCTCTGGGACAACCTGATCGATCAGGGCGACGATCTCACAAAGCTTGGCTTCGTCATCCAACTGAACAAGCGCGATCTCTCCGATATCTTCTCCGCCGAAGACATGAGGGAGCTCCTTAACCACACGAGCTCGCCGGTGACGGAAGCCTGCGCGCTCACAGGGGTGGGCGTATTCGAGACCCTCAAGACCGTGTGCAAACAGGTCATCGCCAAGACGGGGCAGAGCTGAGCTCGGCGACGCGGCGGGGCTGACGGCCGATCGCCCTAGGTCAGGAACCCACCCGCACTACGAAGTCCTTGGGTCCATAGACGCTCCGGAAGTCATCCTCGAAGAGCACCGTCCCCCCCGCACTCTTCACCACCCGGTGTACGTCCACCGTTCGTCCAGCCACACCCATCTCGACGTCGGAGACGGCGCCCTTCGAGAGCGCGGGGTCGCGAAAACGCCGGGGGTTCTCCGCACTACTGCGTGGCTCCACGAGGTCGTAGAACTCCGACGTATCGTACTCGACCGTACGGTCCCACGTGGGTGCGGCCAGGGATACCGTCACGGAATTGTCCGCGGCGGTGACCGACAGCAGGAGTACCGTCTCCGAATCGTTGCGGAACTTGAAATCGACACTCCCGTAGGAGACCGTCGCGTCGCGGCCCATGGGATAGTGGTCGATGTAAAAGGAGTGGGGCTTGCGCTCCACCACAGGCAACCCTGCGAAGAACACGGCGTTGAACAGGGTGGTCGACACTTGGCAGATCCCTCCGCCCACGCCGGGAGTCAAGACCCCATCGCGTATCACAGGGGCTTCGTCGAATCCGGCGGCCTGGGTGCGCGGACCCACGGCGGTGTTGAACGAGAACGACTCGCCGGGACGTATGACCCGTCCGTCGAGGATCGCGGCTACCTGTTGGATATTGTGGACGCGTGCGCCGCTCGACGGGCTGAAGAACGTGGTGAAGGAAGCGATCTCCCGTCGCGAACCCAGCTGCTCGGCGTCCTCGGTGGTCAACCGAGGGTGAGCCGGGGTGGTGGGCACCGGCACGTACCGCCGTCCGTCACCGGCGGCGACTCGGACCATCGCGTCCAGAAGGGCCGGCCACTCCACCAGGGTGCCCTCCGCGCTCGGCACGACGGTGAACCCTTTCCCTTCCGCGGCGGGCACGATCACCGCATCCAGCGGCGGATTCTCGAGCGAGGCCAGATGGGCACCCAGCACGTCTCGGGCCTGACCGGTGTCGAAGGTGAGTGGGAGACCGGACTCGATGCCGGCTGGATTCATGTCCACGATAGCGGAGAGTTCGTCGGGACCGATACTGAACTCCCGGCCTTGATAGCCGAGGACGACAGGCTCCGCAAGAGCCTGGCGCACCACCTCGAGGGCGGCCTGGGCGTCTTCGGTGGACACTGCAGGGGCCACGAGCTCCACGGGTACATCGACGGCGGCGCGTCCTTCCAGAACCGCCTGAAGCAGGCGAGCCCGCAGTGCTTCTCGATCCACGATGAGGCCCGTCTGGGCGGCGACCGCTTTTGGTCGTCCCCCGTCGAACAACAGGCGACCGTTCTTGACGAGGCGCTCGAAGTTGAGGACAACTTCGTCGGTGCCGGACACCCAACGAGCCTCGTCCACCCTCAGGGAGACGGGAACCGTCCGCCCCCGCACGCGCGCGGCGAGACGTTCCCAGAGACCTCTCACCGCCGAATCAGAGCCTCCCACGTCCAGAGCCGCGCTCACCGTGGCCCGCACGTCCACCTGGACGCCCAGAGCGCTCGGCGCCACCTCCATCTCACGACCATCGGCCCGCAGGCGGAGCGGGACTTCCGTCCACCGGGGCCCGGCGCTCGCCAGTACTTCCTCCGCAGCCTCTGCGCCGAGTCCGCCTATGTAGATATCGCGCACGGTCACACCCGGGCTGACGGTGCCCGCGTCCCCGGCGGCTGCGAGAGCACCCGCCAACACGCTCCCGAAGAGCACGAACACGGCCGCGGCCGCTATGACGATGCGACGCTTCACAGCAAGGCCCTCATTCGGTACGCGCGCTTCGGCCTACCCGGTGCCGCGTTCGGAGATCACCCTCTCGAGCAGACGGGTGTACTCCGCAAGGAGGCGCTCGCTTTCGCCCTCTCCCGTCCCTTCGGCGAATACGTGGAACACGGGCTCGCCCGCGTCAGGCAGGAACTGCACCCAGTCCTCGTCGCCCACAGAGACCTTCACACCGTCGAGCAGAGTCACCCTCTCGCGCTTCAGTTCCTCCACGAGACGACGCATGACCGTCCCCTTGACGCTCCACGGACAGGGCACGATCCCGTGGCTCACCGCGACAGAGGGGACTCCGGCAACGAGCTCCGACAGCGGCCGCGTCTCGGCCGCCAGCATCTCGAGCACCAGGAGCGAACTCATGAGGCCATCAGGAGCGGGCAGAAACGACGGTAGGATGAACCGCCCTCCCGTGGTGCCGGCGAAAACGGTGTGTGCGCGCGCCGCCTCCGCCAGCAGGGCCGCCTCCGCGGACCGTGTCCGTACCACCTGCCCCCCGCACTCGGTGGCGACCCTCTCAGCCTCCCTCGTCACGTACACGGGTACCGCAAGATCCCCCGGGCCGTGTGTGTCGCACACGTGGCGCAGCAGGAGGAGCAGCAGAGCGTTGTCGCCGACTGTGGCCCCGGTCTCGTCCATCACGGTCAGCGTCTCTGCGGACGGATCAAGCATGACACCCACATCGGCCTCGATCGCCTCGACCAGGAGGCGTACGCGCGTGCTCCTGTCACCGCCCGCGAGGGGCCGGGAGACTCCGGGACGATCGGCGCCCGGTGAGGCGTTCACCGTGACCACCTCGACACCCAGCGTGTCGAGGATCGTGGGCAAGAGCAACGAGGCCGCGGAGCGCCCGTAGTCCAGCACCATCCGGAGGCCGCGGGCGCGGATCTTTTCCACGTCACAGCCGGCCACCAGAGCACCCAGGTAGGTCTCCACCAGGCGCGGTGGAAACACGATCTCACCCATATCGTCCGGGGAGGCGCGGCGGTAGTCTTCCCTGTAGAAGACGTTCTCGATCGCCCGCTCGCCCCCGGGCGAGACCGGCACCCCGGGGCGCTCGGAGAACGAGATGTCCACTTCCTCCGGGTTATCCGGGCGTACCCGAATATGCACGGCCCCAGCCGCATTGCCACTCTTGAGATCGAACCGGCTCAGCGACCCCGGAGACACGCGCAGATCGCGCACGAGTACGCCGGTGGCGTTGAGACCGGCGATCAATGCCCTGTTGAGCACGCGGGAGGCAGGGTGCGCGTCGCGGCTCGTCGTCACGGGCGACCCCTTGCTCAGGGTGGTGCCGTACGACATTCCGAGACGCATCACCATCTCCGGCGTGACGTCCACATTGACAAGCCCCCGCACGCCGTCTTTGCCGAACAGGGAACTCTGGCCTCTGGACTCCCAGATCAGACTCGACCGGACGGCGGCGCCTGCTTCGATGACCTTGGAGGGGTAGATCTTCACTCCCGAGCCGATCACGGCCTTCTCCCCCACCGAGCATTCGTCCCCCACCACGGCGCCCTCGGCAACCGCCGCATTGGAGCGGATGTCCACCCCCGAGCCGATAACGGCGCCGCGGATCCGAGCTCCCGTGCCCACGTAAGAACCGTCACCTATGACGGAACCGGCGACGGATGCGCCGCCGCGCACCACCACGTTGTTGCCGAGCACGGTGTGGGCGCCAATGGCGGCGTCGGAAGCGATGCGGGCGTAGTTGCCGATCAACGTGGGCCCGGCGATGGTGTCGAGGCTCTCGAAGTCGGCTCCCTGACCCACCCAGACGTTGCCGCGGAGCCTCACTCCCGGCAGCTGGATGTTCACCTTACCGTCTAAGGCGTCGCGATTCGCCTGCAGGAACTGACTCAGGCTACCGATGTCCTGCCAGTATCCATCGCACAGGACCCCGTAGAGCGGCTTGTGGTCGTCGTAGAGGCGAGGGAAGAGTTGGTGGCTGAAGTCGAACGAGACTCCTTCGGGGACGTGGTCCAACACCTGTGGCTCCAGCACGTAGATGCCCGTGTTGATGGTGTCCGAGAACACTTGGCCCCAGCCCGGCTTCTCCAAGAAGCGTTCGATCCGCCCCTCCTCGTCGACTATCACCACGCCGAACTCGAGCGGGTTGTCCACGCTCTTCAGGGCGATCGTCACCATCGCTTCCCGCTCGCGGTGGAAGTCGAGGACGGCATCCAGATCGAAATCAGTGAGAGAGTCGCCACTGATGACGAGGAAGGTGTCGTCCAACATGGACTGGGCGTTCTTGACGGAGCCCGCGGTGCCGAGTGGGCTCTCCTCCACGCTGTACTCGATGCGCATGCCGAAGGAAGAACCGTCGCCGAAGTAGTTCTGGATCAGCTGGGGCATGAAGGCTACCGTCATGACCACATCGCGGATACCGTGGCGCGAGAGCAGTTCGAGGATGTGCTGAGCGGTGGGCTTGTTCACCACGGGCACCATGGGCTTGGGCTGGTTGGAGGTAAGAGGCCTCAGCCTCGTACCCTGCCCGCCGGCCATCACCACAGCTTTCATCTGTGCTCCAACACGGTCACGTTCCCGCCTGCCTGACTACCCCGGGCTGGGGGCGGCGGAACTGGCGCAGCCCCTTGCTGGTGTAGACACCGGCGGACACGACCGATACGGCGGCTCCGATCCAGAAGAGCGGCACCGCGACGCCTACACCGAGGATCGCCAGGAGCAGTGCAATCATGAGAACAGCGGTACCGATCTTCCCGAGAAGGATGACGGGCACCCGCACCCCCCGGCGGTTCAGCACGTAGTACCCCGCCATGATGTACGTGTCGCGCACCAGAACGGTCATCAGCGCCAGAGCGGGCAAGCGGTCTCGCACCAAGAGGATCACCAGCGCACTCCCGATAAGGAGCCTATCGGCGAGCGGGTCGGCGAACCTACCGAAATCGGTGACGGTATCGGTGCGACGGGCGATCTGCCCGTCCAGCCAATCAGTGAAGGAGGCGACCGCGAAGAGGATGCCCGCGATGAGAGAGCCGTCGCTCTCCGTGCCGGCAAGGAAATAGATGAAGACCGGGATCAGGAGAAGACGGAACATGGTCAGCACGTTTGCCAGCGTACACCTCCGCGTTCCTGGGGCACCCACGCGGGCCCAGGCCGGCTTCTGTGCCAACGCAGAGCACCCATCCTGCAAGTGACGAAGTCGGGACGGCCAGATTCGAACTGGCGACCTCCCGGCCCCCAGCCGGATGCGCTACCAGACTGCGCCACGTCCCGACGCAGGGGCCAGTATACCATCAGCCGTGGGCAGCTAGTGGCGCTCGGTGCGGGGTTCTCGCAACATCAGATCCTGCACGCAGTCGCGCACGGATTTGCCGCCATATACGACGGCTACCACGTTCTCCGTGATGGGCATCTCCACACCGAGAGACCTGGCCAACTTGAGGATGGCAGGCGCGGCCGTGAGCCCCTCCGCCACCATCCCCATCTCTCGCTCCACGTCGCTCGGTGAGTGCCCGTGGGCGATGAGCTCTCCCGCCAGACGGTTCCGCGAGTGTCGAGAGGTACAGGTGGCCACTAGATCCCCCAGGCCGGCCAGACCAGCGAAGGTGAGCGGCTCCGCACCCAGTGCCATACCAAGGCGGGCCATCTCGGCGATGCCTCGAGTCATGAGGGCCGCCCGCACATTGTCGCCATAACCCACACCGTCACCCATGCCCGTGGCCAGAGCGATGATGTTCTTCACGGCACTCGCGAGCTCAACGCCGATCACGTCGTGGTTGACGTACGCGCGAAAGCTCTCGTTCGACACGAGGGACTGGAGACTCTCGGCGAACCCGAGATCGGTGGACGCGATGACCGTCGCGGTGGGCTGATCGAGGGAGACCTCCTCCGCGTGATTCGGACCCACCAGTACAGCGATGCGTGGGCTCAGGTCTCGCCAGACCTCCTCGAGTACGCGACTGAACGGTCGCAAAGAGCCGGGCTCCACCCCCTTGGTGAGACTCAACACACCCACGCCCGGGCCCAAGCGACTGGTGAGAGACTCGGCCACAGCCGCGTAGGCCTTGCTCGGTACGGCCATGACCAGCAGATCGACGTCTTCGAGCGACCCTTCTGTGTACACGCCTGTCTCAAGTTCCGGCGGCAGCGGTGTCGAGCGCAGGTAATCGGGATTGCAGCCGGTGGCACGGATGGCCTCGGCCTGCTCGAGCCGTCGGCCGAGGAGGCGCGTGCGGACCCCCAAGAGAGCGAAGTGCCGAGCCATGGCCGTGCCCCAGCTGCCGGCACCTATGACGGCCACGCGTAGCGCCACCCCATCCCTCGGCCTGAGCCCTTGATCTTCGGGCGTCACGCCCCCCCCTTCTCCTCATGTCCGCCCTTCCGGCTGCGGAACCACCCTCCCACGCTGACCCAAGAGAGGCCGCTACGCGGTTCTTCGCGGCGGAGCAGACGACGGATGTTCGCCCTATGAGCATAGACCACCACCGCCGCGGCCACCAACGAGAAGACCTGGTAGGGGTACGGTTGCCCCGCGAGCATCGCGAGTACTGGGAGCCCCACGGCGGCCGTGAGAGAGGACAGCGATACCAGGGAGGTGCTCAGCAACATAACAACAAAGAGGAGGACGAGCACCGCCAGGGTGAGCGGCATCACGGCGAGAAGCACACCCGCGCCCGTGGCCACCCCCTTGCCTCCTCGGCCGCGCAGGAACAGGGACCAGTTGTGGCCTGCCATCGCGGCCATCCCCACCAGCACGATCGCCGTGGGGTCCACGAACAAGCCGGCCACCGCCACCGGCACAAACCCTTTCACCACATCCAGGAGTAATACGACGATCCCCAGTCTCACACCGAGTACCCGAAAGGCATTGGTGGCTCCCGCGTTGCCGCTCCCGTGGCGGCGGACATCCACCCCTCGAACCAACCGGCCCAACATGACGCTCGGCGAGAGAGATCCGACGAGATACGCGGTCACGATCAGGACCGCTTCGATCACGAATAGCGCTCCTCTTTGCCCTCGAAGTCGATCACCAAAGGTATACCCCACAGCCCGAAGGCGTCCCTCAGTCGATTCTCGAGGAAGTAGCCGTAGCTCCGGGTGATCAAGGCCCGTGAGTTCACCATCACCTTGAAGCGCGGCGGGGCCTCCTCGTACTGAACGGCGTAGAACACCTTCAGGGCTTTCCCCCGCTTCTGCGGTGGGTCTTTCCTGTCCCGCACTTCCTCCAACCAACGGTTGAGTGCGCTGGTGGGCACACGCGCCGCGTACCGCTCGTACAGGTCGAGGGCCAAGGGAAGAACCCGTTGCAGGTTCCGTCCCGTGAGAGCCGAGACGGTGAGCCAGGGCGGCCGCATCTGCACTTTCGCGTTGACGCGTGCGGTGGCCATGTCGAGGTCGAGGGTTGTCACGTCCCACTTGTTGAAGACAATGGCAGTGGCGCAGCGAGCCCGCTGCGCCTCGTAGGCCACCTGCAGATCGAGATCCACCAGGCCCTCGGAGGCGTCCACCAACACGAGGGCCACGTCGCTGCGCTCCAACGCCTTGATAGTACGGATGGAGCTGTAGAACTCCACGTCGTGCTCGGAGCGCTTGCCTCGCCGCCGCAGGCCCGCCGTATCGACCAGATTGAACGTTCGCCCTTCGAACTCGATGAGGGTGTCGATGGCGTCGCGCGTGGTGCCGGGGATGGGCGAGACGATGGTGCGCTCGTCGCCCAAGAGTGCGTTCACCAGGGAGCTCTTGCCCACGTTCGGGCGCCCCACGATGGCCACGTTCACCGGGCGCTCCGACTGTACGTCAGGCCCGGGTTCCGGCAGTACCTCGAGGATCGCGTCCAGAAGATCCCCGGTGCCGAGACCGTGTTCCGCCGACACTCCGTGCGGCTGCCCCAGACCGAGTTCCCAGAATTCGTTCTCCCGAGCCACCGCCTCCCTGCGGTCGATCTTGTTCACGGCAAGGATCACCGGCACCGACCCTCGCCTGAGGATGTCGGCGATCTCGTGCTCCTGCGGGCCAACACCGCTGTTCCCGTCCACCACGAACACCACCGCCGCTGCCAGGTCGATCGCCAGGCGCGCCTGCCCTCTCACCTGGTCGGAGAGTGGTTCGTGCGACATGATGTCGATACCGCCGGTGTCCACAACCACGAAGTAGTGCCCAAGCCACTCGGCGAGACCCTCCTTGCGATCACGCGTGACGCCCGCCTCAGGCGCCACCACGGCCTCTCGCGAGCCGGTGAGACGGTTGAACAGCGTGGACTTGCCCACATTCGGGTAGCCCACGATGGCCACCCGCGGGTAGTTCGGAGTGAGACTCACGACGACAACTCCTTCAACCGCTCGACGACGCGCGCGATCTGGTCCGGTGGCGTAGACGCTCCCGCGGTCACACCGACCGTCTGAACGTCCGCCAACCACCTGGGTTCTATCTCCTCAGCGGTCTCGATATGAAACGTCCGCGGCTGCACGGCCGCGCACAGCTCCGCAAGCCGGCACGTGTTCCCCGACTGCCGGCCGCCTACCACGATCACGAGTTCGACGGTGGCCGCGGTCTCGACCGCCGCCCGCTGCCGGCTCTCCGTAGCGCTACAGATCGTGTTGTGCACCCGCAGTTCCCGCACACGCGGAGCGAGGGCCGCAACCAGCGCCGCCAGCCGTGCTTGCGTCTGAGTGGTCTGTACCACCACGCCCACCCGCTTGCCTTCGAGCCCGGCGGGGAGATCGTCCGGCGTCTCCACCACCACGGACCCCTCGCCGGCGTAGGAGCGGATGCCGAGCACTTCGGGATGCAGAGGTTCTCCCAGGATCACCACCCGGTATCCCTCTTCACGGAGGCGGGCCGCCTTGTCCTGGGCGGCCTTCACGAACGTGCAGGTGGCGTCGACCACATCCAGCCCGCGTCGGGTGAGCTGCTCGATCACCTCCTGAGGTACCCCGTGGGACCGGATTATCACCGTACCCTCTGTCTTCAATCCCGGTTCTTCAACCAAGCCGATACCGTGCTCCGCCAGTTGCGCGATGACGCCCGGGTTGTGGATCAGGGGCCCCAGCGTGTCGATGGGCTTGTGGGCGCTCTTGGCGGCGGCACGAGTGGCCTCGAGCGCCCGCTCCACACCCCAGCAGAAACCCGCGGACTCGGACACGATGACACGAAGCCCGCTCATCCGTTGTCCGAGTCGTGACCGAGCATATGCCCGAGCGCCGCCATGAGCCTGCGGCCGATCTCGGCGTGGCGTTCTCCCCGGGGTAGCTCGCCCACGGAGACATCGAGCGGTGGGCCGAACGCCACCGTGACCCGAGGCAACCGTGGAATGCCGCCGCGCAGGATCCGATCCGTGCCCGATATGGCTACAGGGATCGTTTTCACCCCGTCTCTCAGGGCCAGCATCGCGAAGCCGGGCTGCGGCGTGCCGAGGGTGCCGCTCTTCTGTCGACGTCCCTCGGGAAATATGCCCACCACCGCACGTTGATCGAGATAGGATACGGCCGACCGAATGGCATCCCTGTCCGCCTGTCCCCGGCGTACCGGGAACGCCCCGAGGCCCTCCACCAACCGGCGGAGAGGGCCGAAGCTCCACAGTTCCGACTTCGCCATGAAACGCACCTGACGCGGTGCGGCCACCCCGAGGAACACAGGATCGATGTTCGACACGTGGTTGGAGGCCAGAACGACCGCGCCGTCGACGGGCATGTGCTCACGGCCGACCACCCGCATCCGAAAGAGCAGACGGAACGTGGGGGAGATTATCAACCATGCGAACACGTAGAAGCGCCGGTCGGCCGGGCTTCGCCTCAGCATCCTTCCGCCTTCTTCGCCCGCACGTCGTCGACCACGCTCACGATGCTCTCGACCACCTCGTCGATTCTCAGGTGAGACGTGTCGATCTCCACCGCGTCGCGCGCCTTCTTGAGTGGAGCGACCGCCCGCCCGGAGTCATGGCTGTCTCGCAGGAGGAGCTCCCGTTCCAACGTCTTCGCCGAGATACAGATACCTTGCTCCTCGAGTTGGCGTTTGCGTCTGAGGGCCCGCACCTCCACCGACGCCGTCAGATAGATCTTCACATCGGCCCCCGGACACACGACGGTGCCGATATCCCGCCCCTCGAGCACCGCTTCGCCCAGGTCGGCGACCCTGCGCTGGCGCACGGTGAGCGCGTTCCGCACTTTCTTGTGCGCGGCAACGAACGATACCTTCCGGCTCACGACTTGCTGCCGGATGTCGTGCGTGATCTCCCGGTCGCCGATCAGAACCATCGAGGTGCCGTCCGCGGCCACCCGGAGGTGCAGGTCGAGGTCGAGCGCCAAGGAGCCGAGGGCGTCGTCGTCCTCTAGGGGGATGCCTTTCTCCAAGGCGATCAGAGTCACGGCGCGGTACATGGCGCCCGTGTCGACGTAGGTGAGGTGCAGGCGGGCGGCCACGGCCTGAGCAATGGTGCTTTTTCCGGACCCTGCCGGCCCGTCGATGGCAATGATCATCCCGCTCCCCCAGGAGATAGTAGCGTCTCCATGGTAGCAACGAACGCGGGGTACGACACGGCCATGCATCCGATGTCGTCCACCAGCACCTCGCTCGTGCCGGCAAGACCCGCGACGGCGCCCACCATCGCCAGCCGGTGATCGCCGTTGGTCACCACCCTGCCCCCGTGCCACCCCCCCGGACTCCCAACGATGTCGAGACCATCGGGATACTCGGTAACCTCGATTCCGACGGCACGCAAGAGCGCGGCCATCGCGGCGAGACGATCGCTCTCCTTGACCCGCAGTTCGGCGGCTCCCCGCAGACGCGAGGTACCCGCCGCGCGGGCCGCCGCCAAGGCCCAGATCGGGAGCTCGTCGATGAGCAGCGGTACCTCGGAAGCCTCTACATCGGTGGCCACGAGTTCGCTGGTTTCGGCCGTGGCATCGCCCTGTGGTTCGCCGCCCACGGCAGGACCCTCCGTCAGAGTCAGGCGGGCATTCATACGGTGGAGCACGGTGAAGAGCCCGGTACGAGTGGGGTTGAGCCCGACGGCGCGCACGGTCACCCGTGAGTCCGGCACCAGGAGTGCGGCCACGAGTGGGAAAGCCGCCGAGCTCGGATCTCCAGGCACGTCGATGCGCTCGAGCATCGGCTCGGTGAGACGTCTCACGGTCACGGCCACCCCGCCGCCCGGCAGATCCTCTCGGCCCACCCACCCGCCGGCGGCGGCGATCAGCCGCTCGGTATGATCTCTCGAGGGTACGGGCTCCATAACCACCGTGACGCCCTCAGCCTGCAGGCCGGCCAGCAGCACGCATGACTTCACCTGTGCCGAGGCCACGAGGAGACGGTGACTGATTCCGCGCAGTGCCCCGCCCACGATCCCCACCGGGGGAACGGTGCCGTCACCGCGTCCCCAAACCCGGGCTCCCATTTCTGCGAGCGGAGCGAGTATTCGGGCCATGGGCCGCGTCCGGATGCTGGCATCGCCCGTCAAGATGGTCAGGAAGGGACGCCCCGCCACCAAGCCCGGCAGGAGGCGCATGAGCGTGCCCGCGTTACCCACGTTGATCACGTCCGCGGGTTCGCTCAGACCCTCCCATCCAGCCCCGTGCACCACGAGTTCCGTCGGTGAGATCTCCTCCACCTGAACGCCGAGGGCACGCATGGCGGCCACCGAAGCGAGCGTGTCGTCAGACCGCAGGAACCCTCCCACGCGCACGGGACCCCGTGAAACAGCCCCGAACATGAGGGCGCGGTGCGAGATGGACTTGTCTCCAGGGGCCGAGATCGCCCCGCGGAGTCCGGAGCGGGCCGGGCCGAAGCTTCCGGATTCACCCACCGTGGTCACCCGTGAAGGCCACGACGGCCGGATACCCCAGTCCTTCCAGCAGATCGTGCGCCGCCGCGGATTCCTGTTCCCCGCTCACGTAGAGCACCAGATCGCCGCCTACCGTGCGGCTGAAATGGTGGAGTGTGAGGTCTTCGATGTTGATGTTGGCGTTACCGAGTGCGGTCATGACGCGCGAGAGGACGCCGGGCTCGTCGGGTATCCGCACCGTGATCCGGTACAGCGTCTCGGGGATGATGTCCTCATACTGGAGCAGTTCGCGGCGATGTGTGGCGGCCCGATTGATGCCGCGCAACACGTCGTCCTCGTTCCCGTCCCGCAGATGCTCGCAGAGGAGCATGATGTCCGCGGCGATGCTCTTGAGGGAGGCTATGAGGGCCTCCTTGTTGTCGAAGAAGATGTCGCTCCACATCGCGGGGTTCGCTCCCGCCACCCGAGTGAGGTCTTTGAAACTCGGGCCCACGGAATACAGCGCCCGGCGGCCCGAGGCTTCGAACCCACCCACTTCAGCCATCAACACGTTCGCGAGCACGTGCGGCACGTGGCTCACCAACGCCATGATCCGGTCGTGCGCCTCTGCTCCGATCACCACGGGACGGGCGCCGAGCGCCGCCACAAGGGAGTGCAACACTTCGTGCAACTCCGGGGGCGTGTCTTCCGGAGGGCAGAGGAAGTACGTGGCCCGCTCGAAGAGATCCGCGCGGGCGAAACGCACGCCGCTGGTCTCCGCGCCGCAAATCGGATGCCCCCCGATAAACAGCGGCCGAGCCCTGGTGGAGAGTTGGGAGACGAGGGCTCCCTTGGTGCTGCCTATGTCGGTGACGAGGCGAGGCTGAGGTTCGGCCGCGGCGGCCTCCTCCACGAGGGCGGGGATACTCCGCACGGGCGTGCACACCACCACCAAGTCCGCGCCGGCCGCGGCCTCCGCCACGGACCCGCACCGTCTGGTGATGACGCCCGCCGCAAGCGCCTCGTCGAGAGCGCGCGGGTCGGCGTCGAAACCTCGGACCTCCTGCACGTGAGCCCGTTGCCGAGCCGCGAGGGCCAGGCTCCCGCCCATCAGCCCCACGCCGATGACGGCCATGATGCGTAGGGGTTGCGTCTCGCTCGTTGGGACCATGGAGGTCAGCCTACCGTCTTGCCGAGCCAGGCGGTCAGTTCGCGGATGCGGGCGGCCGTTCGGGCGAACTCCCGGGGATTGAGCGACTGGCCGCCGTCGCACAGAGCCGCCTCCGGCGCCGGGTGGGACTCGATGAGGAGTCCGTCCGCCCCCGCCGCCAGCGCCGCGAGCGCGAGAGGCTCGACGAGGTCGACCTTACCGGTAGCGTGACTCGGATCCACGATCACCGGCAGATGGGAGCGCTGTTTGATGATCGGAACGGCTGAGAGGTCGAGGGTGTTGCGCGTAGCGGTCTCGAAGGTGCGGATGCCGCGCTCGCAGAGGATCACGTTCGTGTTCCCCTCTTTCACGATGTACTCGGCCGCCATGAGGAGTTCGTCCACGGTGGCGGACAGACCCCGCTTCAGCAAGACAGGCCGATCCACCTCCCCTACGGCGGAGAGTAGGTAGAAATTCTGCATGTTCCGCGCACCGATCTGAATGACGTCCGCGTATTCGGCGACCGCGTCCAGGTGCCGCGGGTCCATCAGCTCCGTGACCACGGGCAGGCCGGTCTCCTCCCGTGCTTCCGCCAGGATCTTCAGGGCCTCCAGACCCAGTCCCTGGAAGGCATAGGGTGAGGTACGCGGTTTGAACGCTCCCCCGCGCAGCATCGAGGCGCCCGCCTCCTTGACGAAGCGCGCGGAGCTGAGGAGCTGATCGCGACTCTCCACCGAGCACGGTCCGGCGATGAGCGCCACGTGCCCCCCGCCGACCTTTGTGCCGCCCACCTCGATCACCGTATCGGTGTTCCGGAATTCACGGCTCACGAGCTTGTAGGGCCGGAGTATGGGCAGAACCTTCTCCACTCCCACAAAGGCCTCGAGTGGGATGCCGGCGATCACCTCCCGCTCGCCGATCACTCCGATCACGGTGACCACGTCGCCCGTGGAAACGTACCCGCGCGCGCCCGACTCTGTGAGTCGTTCCAGGACGTGCTCGATCTCGGCCTGGGTGGCTCCCTCGCGCATGACGATCATCATCTCGATGCTGCCGCCTTCGAACAGGTTCATATCCGGTCCTCCGTTATCCCTATCTCCCTCAGCGTTTCGAGGAAGAGTCCGTTCTCTTCCGCAGTCCCGATGGTGGCACGGATCCAGCCCGGGCACCCGACTCCCCACCCGGAACGCGTGACGATCCCGCGTTCGACAAGGGCCTGCGGCACCTCACGACCGGGAATCGACAGACCCTCGACTCCAACCATCACGAAGTTCGCTTCGCTCGGCACCGTGGGAACACCCAGGGACTCGAGTTCCGCGACCACGCGCGCGCGCTCGCGGGCGACTTCATCGCGCCGTCCGCGCACGCGCTCGGGATATCGGAGGGACGCTCGGGCGGCCACCTGCGCCAGGGTGTTCACGTTGTAGGGTTGGCGCAGCTTGTCGAGGGCCTCCGCCACCCGCGGATGGCAGATTCCGTATCCCACGCGCATCCCCGCCAAGCCGTAGATCTTCGAGAAGGTGCGGAGGATGACGAGGTTCTCGAACTCGTGGAGCCAGGGGATGGTGTCGAGGTGGTCCGGCCGGGTGACATACTCCGTGTAGGCCTCATCCAGCACCACGATGGTGTCGGGAGACGCTGTCTCCAGGAGGTCCCGCAACGCCGCGGGGCCCACGTATGTGCCGGTTGGGTTGTTGGGTTCGCAGACGACGACCAGACGCGTGTCCGGGCGGAGGGCCGCCTTCATCGCGCCGATGTCGTGGGCGAACCCGCGTAACGGCACGGCGGTGACGTCAGCCTGCCGGGCGAGAGCGATGCTCCGGTATACGACGAAGGAGGGTTCGGCGAACACCATGTGCTCACCCGGGCCCAGGAGCGCTTCGCCGAGCAGCATCAGGATCTCGCACGAGCCGTTGCCGAACACGAGGCGATCGTCCGTGATCCCGAGTCGAGCGGCCAACGCAGGACGCAGTTCCTCGCAGTCTCCCGACGGGTAGCGATTCAGTTCGCCAAGAGCGGCCTGGAGCTCCGCCACCACCTCCGGAAAAGGGCCGTGGGGGCACTCGTTGGCGCCGAGAAGTATCACCCGGTCCAGACCGTAGCGCTCAGCGACGGAAGAAAGGGGCGGACCGGCCTTGTAGGCCGTGAGCCGGTCGAGAAACGTGTTGAATCGCGTGGTCACGGATCCGCACCCCTATGCGTCGTCGTGTTCGTCGTGGGCCAGACCCGCCGAACGTCGGAGCCGAAGAATCTCGTCGGCGGTGAGCCTCCGGGCCTCCCCCACCTCGAGATCCGCCGTGCTCAGAGATCCGAAGCGGACGCGGTGCAGGTTCCGCACCGGGTGACCCACCGCCTCCAGCATGCGTCGCACCTGGCGGTTGCGGCCCTCGTGTATCGTAACGTGGAGCTCCGTGGAGTCACTCCGTGCCGCACGCACCTCGACCCGGGCGGGGCTCGTACGCCCATCCTCCAACTCGACCCCGAACTCCAGTGCTTTCACCGCCGTGACTCCCACCCGGCCCGCCGCGATGACCTGGTACTCCTTCTCCACTCCGAAGCTCGGATGGAGAAGCCGATGGGCAAGCGCGCCGTCGTTGGTGAGGAGCAAGGCTCCCGTCGTATCCACGTCCAGACGTCCGACGGGGAAGACTCGCGCGGCGGTAGGCACGCAGTCTACCACCGTTCGCCTCCCCTGAGGGTCGTGTGCCGTGGAAACCACGCCTCTTGGTTTGCTGAGGAGCCAGTACTCCGGAGACTCCGCACGCACCGGTTTCCCGTCGACCAGGATCGACTGAAGGTCGGGATCGGCCGAGTCACCCACAGTGGCTTCTGCCCCGTCCACGGTGACGCGGCCACTCCGAATGAGCTCCTCGCACGCGCGCCGCGACCCGATGCCGGCCGACGCCAGCACACGCTGCAGACGCTGTTTCATCCGGGCGAGACCACCATCCCCAAGCGACGTCTCAGTTCCGCCTTCTGGTCTTCGCTCACTTCGAACTGCTCCAAGGGCGGCAGTGACCCGAGGCCTTCGAGATCGAAGGCCACCAAGAATCGTTCCGTCACCCCGTAGAGTATCGCAGCGCCGGGCCCGTCGCGTCGTCCCATCTCGCGCACCAGATCGCGGTCAACGAGGGTGTGCAAGGCCGAATCGGAGTTGACTCCTCTGATCTCGGCGATCTCCGGTCTGGAGACCGGTTGCAGGTAGGCGATGATGGCCAACGTCTCCATCGCCGCGGGCGAGAGGCGCGCCTCTTCCACCACGTCGAACAGCCGCGAAAGAGCGTCTTCGCAGGCGCCGTTCGTGCGGAAGAGCCAGCCGCCGGCCACCCGCGCCAACTCGAAACCCCGGTGCCCCCCCACGGGATAGGCGGCCTCGAGTTGCTCAAGGGCGACCAGCACCGCCGCCGTACCTACGGACCCTCCATAGGAGGCCGCTCCGGCAAGCGTCTCCGCGTCCAACGGACGCCCGGCGGCGAAGAGCAATGCTTCCACATCTCGGGTGAGATTGGTGGGGTCGATACCGGGCGCCGCCGGGCCGGGCTCCTCGGCACTCACGCCGGTGGCGGACTCGATGCCACGCTGTGGAGTCTCCATGCTCAGCCTCCTACGCGATACGCCGGGCGCGCGCCTGCTGCACGACGATGTCGCCGAAGTGCCGACGCTGGTGGACGCGTACATCGCCCCGGGCGATCAAGCCCAGGAGAGCCAACAGGCTGACCGCCTGCACCATCGGTTCCTCGGAGCCGAACTCCTCCTCGAACGAAAAGCGGCCCCGCTCCCGCAGGATGCGCCGAACAGCGGCGATCTGCCGGTTCAACCCGACCCGCAGCGCTGCGACGTGTGTGGTGTCGGGCTCGCGTCTCGATTCGAGGAGCCGCCCCATGGCGACCCGGAGTGCCTCCGGCTCCTGAGTGGCCGCCACCTCGTCCGGTGGCGCGAGGACGCGGCGCGGATCGCGCGAAGGACGGCGCACGAGACGGGCGCGCTGCGCGGCGCGCACGACCGCCAGAGACTCGGCCGCCATCTTGAAGCGCCGGTATGAGAGCAGGCGCTCCAGCAGCACTTCCCGAGCCACCTCCGCGTCCACATCCTCGTCGGCATGCTCGACCCCTGGTAGGAGCACCCGAGACTTGAGTTCCAGCAACGAACTGATGAGCACGAGAAATTCCGTGAGGCCTTCCCAGTCGGCCTGCTCCTCGCGCACCAGGGCTTCCACGTACGCGAGGATCACCTCCACCATCGGGATCTCGAAGATATCGACCTCTTCTTTCAGCACCAGGGTGAAGAGAAGATCGAACGGGCCCTGGTAGACGTCCAGGTCGAGATCGAGGACTCTCACGAGAAGCGCCTACGGCCGGCGGGGAAGTGGTGCCGGCGGCCGGCGCTGAAGGGGCACCGGCGGCGCGGGTGCGGTCGTGAAAGAGCGGCCATGATCTGTGGCATATAGTACGTGACCGGAGCCGGGAACACAAAGCGGCGACAGACGGAGGCTCCGCCGGCCACCGCGACCGCCGACGCACCGCTGGAAACCACAGGCGCGTCCGCCCCGCGGAGCGCTCGGTCGTGCGCGCCCTGTCTCAGAAGCCGTATGCGGGCAGAAGGAGACGGCGGACCAGCGCGAACGCCGCCCCCAGCGCCGAGAAGAACGGCCCTCGAAAGACGAAGAAGACGAGCAGGATGAACATGATGCCGTAGCGATCGAGACTCGCCCAACGCATGTAGAGCGATGGGGACATGAAGCCCCCGACCACCCGCGAGCCGTCCAGTGGGGGGATGGGCACCAGATTGAAGATACCGAGCACCACGTTCACCTGGAAGGCCAGATAGAGGGCTTCCAAGAGAGTAGAACCCCCGTTGAGTGCCGCCAGCGTGGGCACCGCCGGTGCGAGGAGATTCAGTATGAGGGCCAGCAGCACCGCGAGGAGGAAGTTCGTCACCGGTCCCGCGAGGCCCACCACCATCATCCCCCGCTGATGATCGCGGAAGTAGCCGGGGTTCACGGGTACCGGCTTCGCCCACCCGAAGATGAAGCCTCCTGAGAAGTACGTGATCACGAACATGAGGGTACCGAGCGGATCCAGGTGTTTCAGAGGGTTGGCCGTGAGGCGACCGTGTTGCTTCGCTGTGGGATCCCCCAGGCGGTTGGCGACCGCGCCGTGAGCGACTTCGTGCGCCATCATCGAGACGAGCAGAATCGGAAGCAGCAGAACGAAACCGAGGATTTGCGACATCAGGACACTCCACTCATCAGCCCGCGGGCCGCCGTCAGCTGAGCCTCGCGATCGTCAATACCGCCTTCTACTCTCCGCCGCAACAACGCCTCGAGCACGCGGCCCACTGCGGGGCCTTCACCCGCCCCCAACGCGACGATGTCGGCGCCCGATACCTGCAGAGTCCGGCCCCGGAGAACCTCCAGGAAGCGCTCCAGCCGCTCGCGGCCCGCGCCGGCGGGCGCACGCCCGAGCGAAAAGAGGACCGTCTCCACGGGCACACTGCGCAACAACCGGTATACGTCCCAATCGCCCAAGTCCTCCTCCGCCAACTGGAGCGCGAGACGAGGCCCGAGGATCACGCTGGTGCGCACGACGCGCCGATCGGCGTGCCTCAGCCTGAGCTTCTCGAGCCACATGAAGAGCTCATCGTGAGACATGTTCCGAGTCAGCGCCGTCAACCGTAGACGCCAGAGTACCACCTCGTCGGCGAGCCCGAAGCGGGAGACCAGTTGATCGAGAGTGCGAATCAGCTCCACGGTCCGCTCGCCGGTGGCCAGCTTCGGGTGGACCTGTCGCGCCACGCCGAGTTCGAACAGACGATCGAGAGTCCAGGCCATATCGGACTCGCCCAGCAGCGCCACGAGCTCGTCGCGCAGCCGGGCGCTCGAGAGATCGCCAACCAGACGCATTTCCACACAGCTACGGGCGAGCGCTCGCGTTTCTCCGTCCATGCGGAAGCCGTACCGGTTCTCGTAGCGCACGGCCCGGAAGATGCGCGTGGGATCCTCGATGAAGCTCAGATTGTGCAGCACTCGGATGACCCCCGCGTCGAGGTCTTTCAGACCTCCGAAGAAATCGAGGACGTTGCCTAGGTCCTCCCCCTTCAAGGAGACGGCCATGGCGTTGATGGTGAAGTCGCGACGGAACAAGTCTTGACGGATCGATGCATGCTCCACGCTCGGCAACGCCGCGGGATAGTCGTAGAACTCGGTGCGCGTGGTGGCCACGTCGATGTGGAAGGGCTCGCTTCCCACCGACGGTGGCAGAGGGCCGTCGCCCACCGAGTCGGGCGGCAGGAGCACCACCGCTGTGTGGAACTTCTGGTGCGCACGCACCCGGCCTCCGAGCTGGCGCGCGAGGCGGCGGGCGAATTCGATGCCGTCCCCCTCTACTGCGAAGTCCACATCGGCGTTCGGCTTGCCGAGCAGGAGGTCGCGGACGAAGCCGCCCACCAGGTAGACCCCGGAGAAGTCGGCGGCGAGTGCGGAGACCGCTCGAAAGAGCCGGCCGAAGGCGGGTATCTCCGTCAGCGGCTCCACCGAACAGGCGACAGCTTCTTCGCCGGCCTCGCCCCGGTCGGTGCCCACGTGCTGAGCCGCCAGAACGTCGGTGCGCGTGGCGATGCCGACCACGGCGCCCACATCCACGACACCTGAACTCTCAGCCTGTTCGTCGGCGTCGTCCCGCAGGATGGGCAGGCGGCCGACGTTCGTGGTCGCCATGAGGCGTCTCAAGTCGTCGATGGTCGCCGACTCACGGGCGAACACCACGTTGCGCGTCATCACGCCCTTCACCGGCGCGTGCCCGAGACCATGGCGCACCGCCTTGTCCAAATCGCGGCGGGCAACGATCCCCACCACCCGACCGTCCTCCTTGACGCAGATGCCTGAGTGTCCATACCGCTGCGCGGTGAGCAGTGCTTCTTCCACCGGGGTCACGGAATCGATGAAGCGTACCGGGCGACTCATGATGTCCGCGGCCGTGGGGAGCACCGGGGCCGTCTCCGCCGCCTCGCGCAGAAGCTGTGCCACGACCTCTTCGGGGTCACGATCCCGCAACACGGCCGAAGCCGCCTGCGCATGACCTCCACCGCCCACGGCCTGTAGCAGACGAGCCACGTCCACCGAAGCCGTTCGCGAACGCGCGGTCACGAACAGCCGTTCCTCCATCTCCACGACCTGCAGCAGAACGTTGCAGTTGAGCAGATCCATGACCTTGTGGGCGATGACGCTCAGGCCGTCTACGTAGAGAGGGTTGGTGAGCGTCACCACGTGGATCTCCTGGCCGCGAACCTGCTCCGTGCGGACCGCGTCGACGATGCGGAGCAAGAGCTCATGCTGCTCGACCGTCAGCGGGTTGTGCAGATAACGCTCGATGAGGGCCTGCGACGCCCCGAGGCGCATGCACACCGCCAGCATCTCGGCGTCGCGCACGGTGGTACGGGGGTAGGTGAGCGACCCGGTGTCTTCGTGGATGCCCAGCGCGAAGATGGTCGCCTCCAGAGAAGAGATCGGCAGCTCTCGCTCTCGGAGGATATACACCATGCTCGTGGCCTGGGCGCCATCGTCCGACAAAACCCAGTTCTCGCCTTTGACGAAAGCGGGGCGATCGGGAGTCTCTCCCTGGTGGTGATCGAAGATCACCACCTCCACGTCGGCGCGACCGCAGAGAGCGCCGAGTTCCGCGAGGCGCGAGCAGTCAGAGGTGTCAACGACGATCAGCCGGCGGACGGACTCGAGATCGAGAGAGCGTATGCCCACAAGCGGGAGTTCTTCCCCATGGAGACCGGCGAACTCCCTCACATTCCTATTGAGCGAACCGGCGAAGACTATGCGTGCGTCCGGGTACAGGCGTGCCGCCCCCACCGTCGCGGCGAACGCGTCGAAATCGACGTTCTGGTGGGTCGTGATGACCGAAGAAACGTGGAGATCCGCGGAGGTCACGGTCCGTCGGTGAGGAAGCGACGCAGATTCACCGCCACGATCGCCACCTGCTCCCGATCCACCTCGGCCTCCAGCGCTGCGTCGTCCGCATCCAGACCGACGCCGTCCAGTATCCCCGCGGCCGCGAGGCGCTGATACGCAGCACGGGTCTCTTCGTTGACGCTCAGGGCTTGGACATCGGGATCCTGAGTCGCGGGAGGCTCGGGCAGGGCGGCGCCCGCCGCCCGTGCGAAGACCACGATGAGGTGCCGCATAGGGATCGGGTCGGTGGGTGCGAACGTGGGCGGGCTGTCGCCCGCACCTCCCATAACGCCCTTGGTAGCCACGACTGCGATGTAGTCGGACTCGTCCACGACCTCCGGATCTCCGGTCACGTCGACGAACGAGTGTGTCTCGTCCGCCTCCACCGGCCACTCCAGCGTGCGTACCACCACGCCGGCGAACTCGCCTCTGGTGACGCGGTCGCCGGGGCCGAAGCGCGTGGGGGAGGCGGGCACCACAAGGCCCTTCTCCACCGATTCCAGAATAATCTCCGTGTGAACGTACTCCGCGGGCACGTCTTCGAACGAAAGCGGAACCACTTCTTCGACGTCTCCGAGCACACCGGATCCCTGGATGAGGGAGTACAGCGCGAAGACGGCACCGGCGAAGGCCACCACCACAAAGACGTTCAGAACCACCCGACCGATAGACCAACGTCGGCGGCGACGGCCCGCCGTGACCTCGTCGATCGCGACATCGATCCCACCCAGCTCGTCGGAACCTGAACTCACGTCACCCCCCCGTTGATCTCTTCCATGACTGCGCTCTCCATGTCCGATCGCTCCGGCCCCACAAGGAACGCGGACCTGATCATCTCTTCCACGGCACGGGCGGCGGACTCACTCCGCGCGTGCGTAACAGCCAGGGAGTCACCCCGCTCGACCCATGTGCCCCGCGTTGCCACGATCTCGACGCCCACGGAGTGGTCGATCGTTGCTCCCTTCACTTCCCGCCCTGCGCCGAGTGCCAAACAAGCCCGGGCCACAGCCAGGGCCTCCACTCTCTGCACACACCCCGCGTTGCGCGCCGGCACCGTGGAGATCACGGGGGCCTCGGGCAAACCGCGACCCTCCACCACAGCCGGGTTTCCCCCTTGGGCCTCCACCCACCGCCGCGCGACCACGACCGCACTCCCATCTGACAATCTAACACGAGCCAGGCGCCGGGCGCTCTCCGTGTCGACTGCACCGCCGGTCATGGTCAAGAGGTGAGCGGCGAGTGTGAGGACGACTTCCACAACATCCTGGGGACCCTCCCCCCGCAGGACCTCCATGGCCTCCTTCACTTCCAGAGCATTGCCCACGGCGCGCCCCAGCGGCTCGTCCATCATGGTGAGAACGGCACGCACTCTTCTCCCGGCATCGACTCCAAGGTCGATCATGGTGCGGGCGACCTCTCGGGCGCTCCCCACGTCGTTGAGGAACGCCCCGCCCCCCACCTTCACATCGAGTACGATCGCCGTGGCGCCCGCTGCGATCTTCTTGCTCATCACGCTCGAAGCTATCAGAGATCCCTCTTCTACCGTAGCCGTCACGTCCCGGAGCGCGTAGAGGAGACGATCGGCCGGCACGAGGCCCGGGGTCTGACCGATGATGGCGACGCCCACCTCCTCCACCTGCCGACAGAAGGCAGTCGCACCCATCTCGGTGCGGAACCCCGGGATCGACTCCAGTTTGTCGACGGTGCCCCCGGTGTGACCGAGCCCCCGCCCGCTCATCTTGGCGAAGGGGACGCCGCAAGCAGCCACCAAGGGCCCGAGGACCAAAGAAACCTTGTCGCCCACGCCACCCGTGGAGTGCTTGTCGGCTACGTGCCCATCGCCGACGCCGGAGAGATCCACCGTATCCCCGCTCGCCACCATGGCGGTGGTCAACGCGAGCGTCTCTTCCCTGTCCAGCCCCCGGAAACACACCGCCATGAGCCAGGCGGACATCTGGTAGTCGGGGATGGAACCGGTGGTGTAGCCCTCGATGAGGGCGCGGATCTCCCGCGGCGAGTGCGCCGCACCGCTGCGCTTGGCGGCTATCAGCTCGGCCACGTTCACCGGGGTACCTCCAGCCACGGACCCGCCGTGAGCGTCTCGACGACGACCGTCATCTCGCGGGCGGCTGCGTTCGACGCGGCGACCACCTCCGCATGGACGGCCTCTCCGGTCGCACCCTCCATACCGGCCACGTTCGTCACCACGGTCAGGACCGCCACCCCCAGGCCGAGCTCTCGGGCCGCCCGCACCTCCCCGGCGGTGGACATACCGACCGCCTCGACCCCAAGACCCCGGAGTACCGCCACCTCGGCAGCCGTCTCGTAGTGAGGCCCGGGGAGCGCGGCGTAGGTGACGTTACGGCGGGGTCGTGTTCCCGGCGCCGACGCCAGGAGGGCGGCGGCCGCAGCGTCCGTGCCGGCTAGCGGCTCCGGGGTGACTCCGATCGGGGTCAAGGTCTGGAAATCGAGTACCCGCTCCACCACCGCCACCTCGCCGGGCCGTAACGCGGGGTCGATCCCTCCCGAGGCATTCGTCACCACCACCCGCCGACATCCCCAACAGGCCACGGTGCGCACGGCCAGTTGTACCTGCCCCGCGTCGTGGCCTTCATATCCATGCACTCGGCCCCTCAACACCGCGACTCGCACACCCGCCAGGAGTCCCACCGAGAGTCTGGCAGTGTGTCCGGGCACGGTCCCCGTCACCCAGCCGGGGATGTCGCCATACGGAATCTCCTCCACGTCCTCGAGCGCTTCCACCATCGCGTCCAGGCCGGACCCGAGGATCACGGCCGTTTCGGGCGGTGATCCGAGCCGCGCACGGATGAAGGCGGCCGCGTCGGCGATGATCCCACCGCACGCCGACGTCGGCCCGCTGTGAAGCACGGTGGGATATTCCCGCCAGCCACCAGCCGGGCGCCCTTCCTCGAGTGGCATGCCGCCCAAGTGGGGCACGTTGCCCGTCAGGTGTCGGTACGCCGTCGCGCCGGTGTCTGCCATCGTACCCACATAGGCACGATCGGGCCATCCCGGGGGCCGGGGATAGTACAGCAGCGGAACGTACTCCCGGCTGTGGTCCGTGCTCACCGTCGTGGGATCGACGCCGTGATCGGCCGTGATGAGGAGGCGGTCGTCCGGGCCCAGACGGCTGAGGATCCCAGGCAGCGCCCGGTCCACCTCCTCAAGACCCGCGGCGAAGCCCTCCACGTCGTTCCGGTGGCCCCAGGCCATGTCGAAATCCACCAAATTGGTGAAGATGAGGCCGCCGGTGTTCCGATCGAGCACCTCGGTCACGCGCCGGAGGTTGTCGGCGTTAGAGGCCCCCTTGATCTGCTCCGTGACTCCCCGCCCGGCGTAGATTTGGTAGATCTTGCCGATGCCGATGACGGGCACCTCAGCTTCCACCAAGAGATCGAGATAGGTAACGCCGGTTGGTTCGAGCGAGAAGTCCTTGCGGTCCGTGGTGCGGGTGAACGCGCCGGAGACACCGGTGAAGGGCCGGGCTATCACCCTGCCGACCGCGTGGCGCCCGGACATGACGCCGCGCGCCACTTCGCAGAGTCGGTACAGTTCCTCGAGCGGGATCACGTCGGTGTGGGCGGCGATCTGAAACACACTGTCCGCGGACGTATACACGATGGGCGAACCGGTGGCCAGATGCTCGTCGCCCAGTTCGGCGATGATCTCCGTACCCGAAGCCGCCTTGTTGCCCAGTGCCTTCCGTCCGGTCGCAGCCTCGAAGCGGTCGATAACTTCCGGGGGGAAGCCCTGGGGGTAGGTGGGGAACGGCGTCGTTGTAACCACTCCCATGTGCTCCCAGTGCCCGGCGGTGGTGTCCTTGCCCGCCGACAACTCCGCCAAGACCCCCGGCAGCGCCAGAGGTTGCGACACTGGGGGCACGCCGTCCAACGGCAGGATGTTCCCCAAACCCAGTCCCTGCAGAACGGGCACCTGCAAGGGCACGAGCCGCGCCACGTTCCCCAGTGTGTTGGCGCCCACGTCACCGTAGGCCTCCGCGTCGGGCAAGGCCCCGGCCCCCACCCCGTCGAGCACCATGATGAGGAAGCGGCCGCTCACGAAGCACCGGTAGCGTGGGCCCGCGGATGGGCATCCTCGTACACACGCCGTAGGTGAGCCGTGCTGAGGTGCGTGTATATCTGAGTGGTCGAGAGGTCGGCGTGGCCGAGCATCTCCTGGACGGCCCGAAGATCGGCCCCTCCTTCCACCAGGTGCGTGGCGAAGGAGTGGCGCAAGGTATGGGCGGACACGTCGTCTCCCAGGCCCGACTGACGGGCGTACTTCTTGACAACCAGATGCAGACCCTGCCGGGACAAGCGGCGGCCCCGGGCGTTCAGGAAGAGTTCGGGGGGTTTCGCCCCTTCGGCCGTGCCCAAACGCGCCCGACCCCGACCCACGTACGCCGATACCGCAGCCATCGCCTTGCGTCCAAGAGGCACCACCCTCTCCTTGGAGCCCTTCCCCATAGTGCGTACGAACCCCACCTCGAGGTCCACATCCTGAAGACGCAGCGCCACCGTCTCGGAGGCGCGGAGCCCCGCTCCGTACAGTACCTCGAGGAGCGCGCGATCGCGCAGGCCGAGGGGGGAAGCCGGCGGTGCGTTCAGGAGACGATCCACCTGTCTCACTGTGAGGGGTTTCGGGAGGCCGGGTGCCGGTCGAGGGGAGGCGAGGCCGACGGAAGGGTCGAGCTCAAGGACGTCCGAACGAACAAGATGCCCGTAGAACGAGCGGATCGCCGCCGTCTTTCGCGCGCGCGTCGAAGGCCGCCACCGGCCCTCGGCCAAGAAGCCTCTCAATTCCTCGACGTCCGCCTCCGCTACGGCCAACCCGCGCCCCCCGAGATGTGTGGCCAGCTGCATGATGTCCCGGCGGTACGACGTCAGGGTATTGTCGGCCAGGCCGCTCTCCAAGCGCAGGGCGGTCAGATAGTCCCGGATCACTTCCGGGACGGGCGTACGGGCTGAGGGGTCGGGACGCACGGGCCCTGAGCCGTCGCTTACGAGAACTCGATGGGCAGAAGGCTCTTCAGAGGGAAGTAGGCATTTCCGGTGGCTTCCGCCACCCGCCGATTCGTCACCTTTCCCTCCATGACGTTGATTCCGAGAGCCAGACCGGGGTTAGTGCGCGCCGCTGCCCCGAGCCCCAGGTCCGCGAGCCGCATGATGTGCGGAAGGGTGGCGTTCGTGAGGGCAAGCGTGGAGGTGATGGGTACCGCACCGGGGATATTGCCGACACAGTAGTGGACGATATCGTGCAGGATGAAGGTAGGGTCGCTGTGCGTGGTCATGCGCGAGGTGGCGAAGCACCCGCCTTGGTCGATGCTGATGTCCACCAACACAGACCCTGCCTGCATCGTCTGGACGAGGGCTTCAGAGACGAGGTGGGGGGCCCGCGCGCCGGGCACCAGGACGGCGCCGATCACGAGATCCGCCTGCTCCACCTGTTCCTCGATTGTGAGTTGGTTGCTCATGAGCGCCTCCACGGAGGGGACCAGACGCTCCACCTCCGCCAGCCGCTCCACTTTCAGATCCAGGATGGTGACACGACCACGTAGGCCGGCCGCGATGAGGGCGGCGTTCGCGCCCGCGATGCCGGCCCCCAAGATCACCACCTTCGCCGCGGCCACGCCGGTGACCCCGCCGAGGAGTTTGCCCTTGCCACCGTTCATCCGCTCGAGGAAGTAGGCGCCGGCGTGGGGAGCGAGCCGGCCCGCCACTTCACTCATGGGAGCCAACAAGGGGAGGGCACCGTCGGGCGACTCGACGGTCTCGTAGGCCAGGCAGGTGGCTCCGCTCTCGAGCAGGCCCCGCGTGAGGATCGGGTTAGGAGCCAGATGGAGGTATGTGAAGAGGACGTGTCCGGCGTGAAGACGCAGGTACTCCTGCTCAAGCGGCTCCTTCACCTTGAGCAGCAGCTCCGCTGCCTCGAAGACGCTCGCCGCGTCGGGTACGACGCGGGCCCCCGAGTTCGCGTACGCCTCGTCTGGAAACAACGAACCTTCGCCGGCACCGGACTCGACCACCACGGAGTGGCCGCGCGAGGCGAGCTCGCGCGCGCCGGCCGGCGTCAGCGACACACGGTACTCGTCGCTCTTGATCTCTTTGAGAACGCCAACGCGCATCTCTTACCTTTCTCCCTCAGACAGCACCGACATGCGTTCGAGTCGACGCTCCACCAGGAGCAACGCGGCCAGAGTCTTGGCGTCATGCAATTCCTGCGGCGCAGCCAAGAGATCGGCCAGCGGAACCCAGAGCAGCTCGATATCCTCGTCGTCATCCAAGTCGCGGTCCACGGACGAGAGCTCCAGGGCAAGGAAAGCGTGCAGCTCCTCGCGGAGAAACCCCGGGGACGCGAAGAACGAACCCAGCGAGATCCACTTCGACGCAGCGAGACCCGCCTCCTCCCGCAACTCCCTTCGCGCCGTTTCCGCCGGGGTCTCCCCCGGTTCCAGCCCGCCCGCGGGTAGTTCGATCAAGGCACCTCCCACCGCGTGCCGGTATTGTCGGGCCAACACCACACGTCCGTGCGCATCCACGGCCACGACCACCACGGCCCCCTCATGCTCAACCACTTCTCGCGTCACGGTTCCGCACTGGGCGGCGATCTCGTCCACACGCACGGAGACGACCTTCCCTTCGAACACACGGCGACTCGACACCACCTGCGGCTTGGATGGCGCGTCCCCCTCCGCGGGCTCGTGTGGCCACAGCGTCATACGGTTCCACCTTCCCCCACGGGAGCCAGGGTGATGACAGCCTCCACCAAGCGCACGAGTGTGACCAGATCGGCAACGCCGATGTACTCCTCGGGCGTATGCACGCGCATCATGCCGCAGTCCAGATTGATCGTCGGTACGCCGCGCGCATTGAACTCGTTCGCGTCCGATCCGCCCCCGCTCGACACGTACCGAGGCTCCAGCCCGAGGGACTCGACCGCAGCACGCCCCAAGCGCACCACCGGGTGGTTCCGAGGGAGCCCAAAAGCTCGGTATTCCAGCACCACATCCAGATCGAGATCCACTGCCGCCCGGGCCGCGCCCTCCTGCAGGGCGTGCACCATGGCTCCGGTGGTCTCAGCCAGTTTGGCCTCATCGAGGCTCCGCGATTCCGCCCGGAGACTGCAGTGAGCAGGCACGATGTTCTGCGCGACCCCGCCTTCGATCACCCCCACGTTCGCCGTGGTCTCCTCGTCGAGTCTCCCCAGGCGCATCGCGGCAATCGCGAAGGCGGCGCCTTGGATGGCGTTCCTGCCCAGTTCCGGCTCGAGGCCCGCGTGGGCCGCCCGCCCCTTGAACTCCGCCCGGATGGTCTGCTGACTCGGCGCCCGGACGACGATACCGCCCGCGGGCCCGGAGGAATCGAACACGGCCGCCAGAGGCGCCGAGGGCACGCCTGCCGGCAAGTGGCGAGAACCGAGCACGCTGAGCTCCTCGGCCACGGAGAAGACCAGTTCGTACGTGGGGAACGGGATCCCCGCTCCCCACAGCCGTTCCGTGGCGTGCAGGAGCGCGGCCACCGTCGCCTTGTTGTCCGCCCCCAGGATCGTACCGGCTGCGTTCCGCACGACCCCGTCCTCAAGCACCGGCTCGAGCGGTCCCTCCGGTTTCACAGTATCCAAGTGGGCGGCCAGCGTGACGGCGGGTCTGTCGCCGGCACCGTACACCAGGCAGCGAAGGTTCCCGGTGTCTCCGCCGATCTGCGCGGCTGCGTCGTCCTCCTCCACCTCGAGTCCGAGGGCCCTCAGTCGGGCCGCGACCATATCGGCGACCGCCCGCTCCCGGCGGGAGGGGCTGGCCACGGCGGCCAGCTCCATGAAGAGCGCGCAGATGCGGTCCGGGTCCACCTCAGGCAGAAGCGTCACTCCTGGACCTCGTCCGCCCCTCCGAAGGCGGCAGCGGCGACTGCAGCCGTCGGAGGGGCGGAAGGGACGGAGGCCTCCACCCTGACGCCCACGGCCGCGTCCTCCGGGGCCACCCCGCACGCACACTGGATCGCCGCGCCCACGAAGTCCCGGAACAAGGGCTGCGGGCGTGTTGGTCTGCTCTTGAACTCGGGATGGAACTGCGAGGCCACGAACCACGGGTGGTCGCGCAGTTCGATGATCTCCACCAGACGGTCGTCCGGAGTGACCCCGCTGATGGTGAGGCCCGCGTCCACCAACCGTCCGCGCAGCGCGTTGTTCACCTCGTACCGATGGCGGTGACGTTCGTACACCACCTCCTCCTGGTACGCGGCGAAGGCGAGAGTGTCGGGCAGCACCTTCAAGGGCGAAGCCCCCAGCCGCATGGTGCCGCCCATGTCCTCCACGTCTTTCTGCTCGGGCAGGAGATCGATGACTGGATAGGGGGTCTCCGGATCGAACTCCGAGGAGTTCGCCCGCTCCATCCCCGCCATGTGCCGCGCAAACTCCACCACCGCGACCTGCATCCCGAGGCAGATCCCCAAGAAGGGCACTCCGTTCTCGCGGGCGTACTGGATCGACATGATCTTGCCCTCGATCCCGCGTATGCCGAAACCGCCGGGTACCAGGATGCCGTCGGCGGCCTCGAGCTCAGAACGCAACTCTTCGGGCCGCAGACCTTCCGCGTCCACCCACACGACCTCGAGCTCGCGCCCGTGGTGCAGCGCCGCATGCCGCAGAGCCTCCACCACGCTCAGGTAGGCGTCCTGGAGCTGGACGTACTTGCCCACCAGCGCGATACGCACCACTCCCGAGCGGGCCTTGATGCGCTCCACCAAAGCCTCCCACTCGCTGAGGTCCCGCTCTCCGGCCTCCAGACCCAACCTCTCGACCACCAGATCGTCGAGCCCTTCTTCGAGGAGGTTCAGCGGGACGAAATAGATGTCGGGAGCATCGATCGCCGCGATGACGGCGCGCGGCTCCACGTCGGTGAACAAGGCGACCTTGTCCTTGAGTTCTCTACTGATAGGCCTATCGGCCCGGCACACGATGATATCCGGCTGGATACCGATCTCCCGCAACTCGTTGACGCTGTGCTGCGTGGGCTTGGTCTTGAGTTCCCCGGCGACGCCGATAAAGGGGATCAAGGTCACGTGGATGAAGAGGACGTTCTGGCGACCGACGTCGTTGCGGAACTGGCGGATGGCTTCCAAGAAGGGGAGGCTCTCGATGTCGCCCACCGTGCCGCCGATCTCCGTGATCACCACATCGACCTCGGGGTTCCGGGCCACGCGCGTGATCCGTTCCTTGATCTCGTTGGTGATGTGCGGGATCACCTGTACGGTGCCGCCGAGATAGTCGCCCCGCCGCTCCTTGCGGATGACGCTGTAATACACGGATCCGGAGGTGATATTGGATTCGCGTGTGAGGCTCTCGTCGACGAACCGCTCGTAGTGACCCAGGTCGAGATCGGTCTCCGCCCCGTCATCGGTGACGAACACCTCACCATGCTGGAAGGGACTCATGGTGCCGGGATCCACGTTGAGGTAGGGGTCGAACTTCTGGATCACCACCCGCAGCCCGCGACTCTTCAAGAGCCGACCCAGAGAGGCGGCCGTGATCCCCTTGCCCAGGGATGACACGACCCCACCCGTCACGAACACATGTTTCGCCATGAACCTTCCTCGCTGGTCGGTGTGGAATCGGGAAGGGCGGAGGACGCGCGGGCCCCGCGCCCCATTTAGTCTATCAGGCCGACGGCCGCCCTGTCTCTGAGAGCCCGTGCGTGCTCTCGTGCTCCCGGGTCGTCGGGGCGCCCGCCCAGCATGCGACACAGTTCGTCGAGGGCGCCCTCAGCGTCCAGGGCGTGCAGCCGGGTCAGGGTGGTGCCGCGCTCGCTCTCTTTTCTGATGAGGTAGTGGCGATCGGCGTAGGCGGCCACCTGCGGGAGGTGGGTCACCACCACAGACTGCCCGCCCCGGGCGAGGGCGTGGAGCTTCGCTCCTACTGCCGTGGCGGTCAACCCGCCCACGCCCGCATCGATCTCGTCGAACACGACCGTCTCCACGGGCTCACAGCCCAGGAGCGCAGACTTGATCCCCAGGAGAACCCGCGAAAGCTCGCCCCCCGAAGCCGTGCGCGCGAGACTCCGGGGCGACGATCCGGGGTTCGCCGCCAACAGGAACTCCACCTCGTCGGCTCCGGTGCCCTCAAGGCCCGCCCATCCGGTCCTACTCTCGACGCGCACGACCACCCTCCCCTCCGGCATGCCCAGATCGGCCAGATGGCTCGTGATCGCCTCCCCCAAGGCCCTGCCGGCCTCCACCCGCCTGCGAGTGAGGGCCGCGGACAACTCCAGACAGCGGGTGACGGACTCCTCGATGCGGTGCGACAGCGACTCCACATCGCATACCTCATCTTCCAGGACGGCAAGACGGGCGCGCGCGTCTTCAAGGTGCGAAAGGGCGCCCTCCGTAGACCCGCCGTACTTGCGGGCGAGGTCCGTGTACGTCTGCAGGCGCTCGTCCACCATGTCCAGTCTGGCCGGATCCACCTCGAGGTCGGCCACGTATGAATGGAGACCCCGCGACACATCGTCCAGCAGTTCCGCCGCCTCATCCAGGGTGCCTGCCAGCCGGTCGAGCGCCGGGTCGACGCCGGCCACTCCGGCTAGGCGTGCGCGGGCAGTGGCCACCAGGGCCCCGGCGTCCGGTGCGAGATCGTCGCCGCGAAGAAGAGCGGCCGCCTCGCCGCAGGCGCGCACCACCTCCTCGGCGCGGGCAAGCAGACGCTGTTCGGCCTCCAGCTCCCGCTCCTGTTCCAGGTCGAGCGCGGCCTCTTCGAGTTCGTTCAGCTGATACCGCAGGAGCGCCGCTTCGCGTTCCCGTTCCTCCACGCCCGCGCGTCCCTCGCTCAGGCGGACGTTGAGGGTTCGCGCCTCCGCCCACTCGGTCGCATAGGCCGCGAGATCCGTGGCCTGCTCCGCCCCGGCGAAGGCGTCGACCACCGCCCGCTGGTGCACGGGACTCAGGAGCCGACGATGCTCGTGCTGGCCGGAGAAGGACACCAGATCCCCCAACACCTCCCCCATCACCGTCAACGGTACCGCCACTCCATTCAGGTAGCAGCGGTTGCGCCCGGTGCGGGACAATCTGCGACTGGCCACCAGCTCGCCCGGTCTCAGATCCAGGAGCTCCGTGGTATCCGGGGGAAGGGAGGCCACCTGGTCCACGTTCAACTCGAATACTCCCTGGATCAGTGCCTCGTCCGCAGGCTCGCGTACCAGACCATCGGCGGCGCGCTCTCCCAGAAGCAGCCCGAGAGCCTGAGTGAGCAGGGTCTTTCCCGCTCCCGTTTCCCCGCTGAGCACAGTGAGACCCGGCGCCAGATCGAGCACGGCGTCGTCTATGAGCACGAAATCCCGTACAGACAAGGAGAGGAGCAATCCGCCCCCCCTCTAGACGAAACGCTCGGCGAACTGCCGGTAGAAGTCGCTCTCGGGCAGCAGGGCGAGGGTAGCGAGACCGGGTACGGTGTTGATCTCCAACGTGGCGAATGGCTGGAGCGTACCCACGTGTTCGCCGTCCGAGAGGACATCGACTACTGAATGGACCGACTCGTTGCGTACCGTCACCACGTCGTTCGCGGCGGCAACCACCGACCTCACCCTCAGTGAATGAGGGGCCACATACGACACCACGAACCCTTCCACACCTACGCCCAGTACGGGCCCGCCCACCGCCAGATTGTAGGCAGTCGAACCTGCCGGTGTGGCCACCACGAGCGCGTCGCAGGGTGAGTCGAAGAGGGGTATCCCGTTCACCGCGTACGAGATCCGGCAGATGCCGCCTTCGCGGCCACGCCCGATCACGAAGTCGTTCACGGCCCGCAGGGCCGCCCCGTCGCTGCCGGTTTGAAGTCCCAGCAACGGCTGGGCGACGAACCCACCGTCCAGGAGTCGAGGCAGATCCTCGACCACCCGGTCACGCTGGATGGTGGCGAGGAAACCGACGCGGCCCAGATTGACGCCGGCCACCGGTACGCCCAGATCACGTGTCATGCGGAGAGCGCGCAACATGGTGCCGTCCCCACCCAGGACCAGGCAGAGGTCGGCTTCTCTCAGTTCCTCGCGTGCCACTTCGCAGCAGCCCTGCCCGTCGGCCTCCGTCTGGAGATGGGGATGCTTGCGCGCCTCGCCCGGCGGCAGAAGCAGGGCCACCGTGCGGTCGAGCAGGAGCGGGACGACGGCAGCGAGCGTCTCCCGAGACACCTCGGGCACCTGATGGGTGAAGAGGGCGACGCTCTGTACTGGTGTGCTCACTCCGGCGACCCTCCTCCCCTGACGGCTCTCTCGATCAGCGACTCAAGGGTAGCAGGAGTGACCCCTCCACCACTACCTCGATCTACATGATAGACGAACTCCACGTTGCCTCTCGCTCCCGGGAGTCCCGATTCACAGAGACCTCGTACCGCCAGATCGGCATCACGGAAGAAGCTACCCACACTGCGAAGCACGTCGGCCCGGACGGAGAGATCGCGAACGATGCCCCCCTTCCCCACCAGCCTCGGCCCGGCTTCGAACTGAGGCTTCACCAGGAGCAGCCCCGTGAAGACCGGAGCCATGCAGGTGAGGACGGCCGACAACACGGTCTTCAGAGAGATGAACGATACGTCCGTGGTCAGGAAGTCGGGCACGAAGGGGAGCGTGTCGCACTGGAGGTGTCGTGCGTTCACCCGCTCCATCACGTGGACACGCTCGTCCGCCCGGATCCGCGCATCCAACTGACCGTAGCCCACGTCGAGCGCGATCACCCGTTCGGCTGCGTGCTGCAGCAGGCAGTCCACGAAGCCCCCCGTGGAGGCGCCGACGTCGAGGGCCGAGGCTCCCGTCGGGTCCACTCCCAGCGTCGCGAGCGCATGGGCCAGCTTCTCGCCGGCGCGGGACACGAAGCGAGGCCGCTCCTTGATCGCGAGTGTCGCCTCGGCGTCGATCTCCGTGCCCGCTTTGTGGGCCACCTGCCCGTCCACCGAGACGGAACCGGCCATGATGAGGGCTCGGGCCAGACTGCGGCTCTGCACGAGTCCCCGGTCGAAGAGCGCTTGATCCAGGCGCACGCGGACCCGCTTCTTCACACCGCCCACGTTCCCGCGCGCGCCAGCGCCGCGAGCGCGGCACGGGTCACACCGTCCGCCGAGAAGCCGATGGAGTCCTGCAAAGAGCGGAGATCGCCGTGAGTGACGAACTCGTTGGGCAGGCCCACACACTCCAAAGGACGCTCGAGACCGGTGCGGTGCATGAGTTCGCCCACCGCCGATCCGAAGCCCCCGACAACAGTGTTATCCTCCACGGTCACCACCCCCCGATGGGACTCTATGAGCGGAACCAGGGCCTCATGGTCGAGTGGCCACACCCTGCTCACGGCGGCCACGCTCACCTCCACTCCCTGCTCGGCCAGGACGGCGGCGGCTTCCTCGGCCAGGGCGACGCCGACGCCGGTGGCGAGCACCAGCACATCATCGCCCTGTCGCAGGGTCTGAACCCACGGACCCGCCAGCGGCACCAGGTGCTCCGGGAGAGACGCCCCGGTACCTCTCCCCCGCGGATACCGCAGCGCCACAGGACCGTCCATCGCCAGGGCGGTTGCAAGAAGGAGTTGGAGTTCCGCCTCGTCCCGCGGACTGAAGATCGTCATACCGGGCACGACACGGAGGAAGGAGAGGTCGAACGCACCATGATGGGTGGGACCGTCTTCGCCCACCAGCCCGGCCCGATCGATCGCAAACACCACGGGCAACCCGGGAATGCAGACATCGTGGATGATCTGGTCGTACGCGCGCTGGAGGAACGTCGAGTACAGGGCCACCACCGGCCGGAGACCGGCGGCGGCCAGCCCCGCCGCGAAACCTACGGCGTGGGCTTCCGCGATGCCGACGTCGAAGAAGCGGTGCGGGAACTCCCGCTCCATATGATCGAGACCGGTGCCGGCGGCCATGGCCGCCGTGATCCCCACCACGCGCTCGTCCTCTCGCGCGAGGGTGACCAACGCCTGCCCGAACGCCTCCGTGTAGGAGGGCGGACCACCCGGATCGGGTGGGGCGCACTCACCCGTGGATATCGAGAAGGGTGACGTGCCGTGAAAACGATCGGGGGCCTTCTCCGCGGGCTCGTAACCCTTCCCCTTGATGGTGCGCACGTGGAGCAGAACGGGACCGTCAACGGCCAACGCGCGCCGGATGTCGGCCCTGAGACTCTCGATGTCGTGTCCGTCGGTGACGCCGATGTACTGGAAACCCAACTCCTCGAAGAGCATCCCCGGCACCAGGGCCGCCTTGACGCCCTCCTTCACATGCTCTCCCACGGCGAACACGCGGTCCCCGATGCCGGGGAACCGCTGCACGCGGCGCTCGAAGTCGCGACGGAGACGGAAGAGGGTCGGTTCGGCCCGGAGACGCGACAAGTAGGAGCTGATGGCGCCCACGTTCTTCTTGATCGACATCTCGTTGTCGTTCAGCACCACCACCAGCGGGGTGCGGAGGTGGCCGGCCTGGTTCAGCCCCTCGTACGCCATCCCCCCCGTGAGTGCCCCGTCGCCGATGAGGGCCGCCACGTAGGGCCGTCTCCCGGGGCCGCCGCGGAGACGGGCAGCCTCGGCCAACCCGACTCCGACGCTCACAGAGGTGCTACTGTGACCCGTACCGAATGCGTCGTGCTCACTTTCGGCCGGCCGGGGGAAGCCCGACAGGCCGCCGAACGTGCGGATGGAGGAGAAACGGTCCGCCCGGCCGGTGAGCAGCTTGTGCGCGTACGCTTGGTGGCCGACGTCGTAGACGATCTTGTCGTACGGGGTACGGAGCTCGGCGTGCAGGGCCACCGTGATCTCCACGACTCCCAGACTCGGGCCCAGGTGGCCGCCCACACACGAGATCGACTCGATTATCTGAGCGCGCACCTCGTCCGCCACCCGACGTAATTCAGCCGGATCCAGCGTGCGGAGATCGTCGGGCAGTGTGAGACGATCGAGAAGCCTGGAGGAGGCGGCGTCCATACTGGGGTCTGAGTATACTCCACCGGCCGCCGGGGTCCACCCCGGTGCCCCGGTCAACGCGCGGCCAGCGCCCCAAGAACCCCGTTCACGAGCCGCGCCGCTTCGTCGGAGCAGTAGCGCTTGGTGAGCATCACCGCTTCAGACATCGCTACGGCGGGGGGCACATCGGGCACCCACTCCAACTCGTAGGTCGCGAGACGCAAGATGTTGCGCTCGAGAGGGGCCAGTCGGGCGAGAGTCCAGCCTTCCAGGTGCGCCGATAGGAGCGCGTCGATCTCTTCCCGGTGGTCGAGCACGCCCTGTACCAGTCGGCGCCCGTAGGGGTCGGCCTGCCCGGGAAGTGTCTCGGCACTCAGGCGGGACACAGCGCTCTCCGCGTCCCTATCGAGCAAGTCCTGTTGGTACAGCGCGAATGCCGCTTCACGACGGGATTTCCGCCGCCCCGTGGTCTTATCAGGCATCGACGTCGCCGGCACGGAACACGCCCACCACGTGCACGTCCACGCGCGCGATCGCGAGCCCCGTCATGACCCCCAGGCGTGCGGCCACCGTGTGTTTCACGCGCGCTCCCAAGTCGAGCAGATCTTCACCCAACCTGCCGCGGAGATAGACCGCCACGGCGGCAGATCCGCCCTCCACCGACACGGTTATCGCGTGCCGCACTCCCCGTGGCCCTCCAGCGGCCAAGCGGAGCCGATCGTCACCCGCGAGCGACCAGCGTACGATCGCCTCCAGCACCGAGGCGGACACGCGATAGTCCACCACCACTGATCCGTCTTCGTAGCCCGGTCCCCCGCGCCCCTCGCTGCCGCTCACGCCGCCCCCTTTCCGTTCGCGCCGCCGCCCAACGTCGCCAACTCGTCCCGAGCCTCCTCCAGGAAGGCGGTGGAGACGGAGCCCGCCACGAATCGCGGGTGACGAAGGATGTCCATATGCAGATCCCGGGTGGTGGGCACCCCCTCGATCTCGAGCTCGCCGAGACAGCGGAGACCGCGGGCTATGCACGAGAGCCGGTCCCGGTCCCACACGATCACTTTGGCAAGCAGAGAGTCATAGTTCGTTGGCACGCGGTACCCTTCATACAGATGCGTGTCCACCCGCACCCCGGGACCCGACGGGAGCCGCAACCGCTCGATCGTCCCTCCCCGCGGCAGGAAGTCCTTGGCCGGGTCTTCGGCGTTTATGCGGAATTCTATGGCGTGCCCCTGAGGAGTGATACTGCCCGTGAGTGGGAGCGGACCTCCCGCGGCCACCTGGATCTGCGTCTTGATCACGTCCACGCCGGTGACCATCTCGCTGACAGGATGTTCCACCTGCACCCGGGTGTTCATCTCCATGAAGTAGAAGTCCCGATGCTCGTCGGCCAGGAACTCGAGTGTCCCGGCGCTCAAGTACCGGATGGCCCCACACGCCTTCGTCACCAGCACGAGCAGACGGGCCCTCGTGTCATCGTCCAACAGCGGCGAGGGAGACTCCTCGAGCACTTTCTGGTGACGACGCTGGATGGAGCAGTCGCGCTCTCCCAGCGTCAGAGCAGCTCCCTGTCCGTCGCCGATCACCTGGACTTCGACGTGGTGAGGACGCACTATGACCTTCTCCAAGTACAGGTCGCCATTCCCGAACGCCCCCTCCGCTTCGGCGGACGCGGCCTGGTAGGAGCGCTCCAGGGTCGCGGGCGTCTCCACGAGACGCATGCCTCTTCCACCCCCGCCCGCAGACGCCTTGAGCATGACCGGGTAGCCCACCTCGTCCGCGGCCGACCGGGCCTCGCCGACGTCCGCCAGAACCCCCTCCGTGCCGGGTATCGTCGGCAGACCGACGTCGGACATGATGCGCTTCGCCAGCGACTTGTCGCCCAGACTGTCCATGCTCTCGGGCGTAGGGCCGATGAAGGCCAGATCGGTATCGGTGCACGCGCGGGCAAAGGCCGAATTCTCGGCCAGGAACCCATATCCGGGATGCACGGCCTCGCACCCCGTCATCTGCGCCGCAGCGATGAGGCTTGGGATGCTCAGGTAGCTGCGCCGCGGATCGGGGGGGCCGAGTCGAACGGCGCGGTCCGCAGCTGCCACGTGGGCCGATTCGGCGTCGGCAGTGGAGTAGACGGCCACCGCCTCTATGTCCAGCTCGTGGCACGCGCGCACGATGCGCAACGCTATCTCGCCTCTGTTCGCTATCAGGATGCGCCCGAACACCGGGGCCACCTAGTCGCGGTCGAGCTCTATGGCGAAGAGAGGCTGCTCGTACTCCACGGGCTGACCGTCCACGGCCAGCACGGCTCTCACGACGCCCGCCACCTCGGAGCCCACTTCGTTCATGAGCTTCATGGCCTCGAGGATGCACAGCACGTCGCCCACTTCCACATGCGTGCCAACCTCCACATATGGAGGCGTTCCCGGCGACGGGGCGGCATAGAACATGCCCACCATCGGTGCGATGACCTGATGGAGCGACTCGTCCACGGCTGTCGGGGCGGGAGTGTGGGCGGGTGCCTCCTGCTCGGGTGCGGCGGTCGGTGTGAACGCGGGCTGGACGAACGCGGGATCGGCGAACCCACGCCCTCCCTTGCGGATAGTGATGCGCATCCCGGCATCTTCGACAGTGACCTCGTCGACCTCGGCCGCCTCGACGAACTTGATCAGATCGCGCACCCGGTCGCTCCCGGTGGCGGTGAGCGATTGCGTATCGACGACCCCCGTCTCCGGCTCCCCCGTGAGGAATACGTCTTGCTCCGCACCGTGGTGCCGGCGCTCAAAGAAGCTACGGGCGGCGTTCGGGAACAAGGCGTAGCTGATGACGTCCTCCTCGCTACGCGCCAGAGCACCCACCTCTTCGCGGTACTGTTCGACTGTCTCCTCGATCAGATCGGCAGGGCGCACGCTGATGGGCTCGTCATCGCCCAGCACCTTGCGCTTGATGTACGGGTCGATCGGCCCGGGCGCCTTCCCGTAGCGGCCGCGGATGTAGGCCTTCATCTCATCGGGAACCACCTGCCACCGCTTGCCGATGAGGATGTTCAGCACAGCCTGCGTCCCCACGATCTGACTCATGGGTGTCACCAACGGCGGGTAACCCACCTCCGCGCGCACCTTCGGGATCTCCTCGAGTACTTCTTGTAGACGATCCTCGGCCTTCTGTTCCTTGAGCTGCGAGATCAGGTTGGAGATCATGCCGCCCGGCACCTGATGCGAATAGACCTTCATGTGCGTCAGAGAGGTCACGCCGCGCTCGAAGCCGCCGGCTTCGCGCACACCCTCGAAGTACTCCGCCATCTCGAACAGGGCGTCCAGGTCCAGCTCCGTGTCGTACGGCGTGCCCTTCAGCGCGGTCACCAACATCTCAGTCGCCGGCTGACTCGCGCCGAAGGCGAGGGGCACCGTGGCTGTGTCCACCACGTCCACGCCCGCCTCGATGGCCTTCAGATATGTCATCGGGGCCAGGCCGCCGATATAGTGGCAGTGGAGCTGCAACGGGAGATCGATCTCCCGCTTGAGTCGCGTTATCAGCCGCTCGGCGAAGTAGGGAGAGAGCAGGGCGGCCATGTCTTTGATACAGATGCTGTCAGCGCCGAGATCCACGAGTTCTTGGGCCACTTCGACGTAGTGATCCAGGGTGTGCACCGGGCTGATCGTGTAGACCACAGCCCCCTGGAAGTGCTTGCCGCTTTCCTTGATGGCCTCCACGGCGGCATGGTGATTCCGCGTATCGTTCAGAGCGTCGAAGACTCGGAAGATATCCACCCCCGAGTCGGCGGCGAGGCGCACGAATTCTCGGACGATCTCGTCCCCGTAGTGACGATAGCCCACGAGGTTCTGCCCGCGAAGCAGCATCTGGAGGGGAGTCGTGCGGCAATGGTGCTTGATCGTGCGCAGACGCTCCCACGGGTCCTCGTCGAGGAACCGGAGACAGGCGTCGAACGTCGCGCCCCCCCAAACCTCGAGGGAGTGGAATCCGATCTGATCCATCTTGCGCAACACGGGAACTATGTGCCCGATGCGCATCCGGGTGGCCCACAGCGATTGGTGGGCGTCTCGCAGGCTCGTATCGGTGATTCGAATGCGGCGAGCTCTCATCGAGTCTCCTCAGGCAGGCTCGGAAGGGTCGTGATCACACCCGCGTACTGTATTCACGCGTACGCGTGTCGATTCGCACCACGTCTCCCGTCTCTACGAACAACGGCACCTGAACGCTCGCGCCCGTCTCGAGGACGGCCGTCTTGCTCCCGCCGCTCACAGTGTCTCCGCGCACGCCCGGCGCCGTCTCCGTGACTTCCAGATCCGCCCACGTGGGCAGTTCGACATCGGAGGCCTGCCCATCGACGTAGAGCATCTCCACTTCCATGTTCAGCTTCATGAGGTCGAAGCGGCCCTCGAGCAGGGATTTCGGAAGAGCCACTTGCTCATACGACTCCGAATCCATGAAGACCATCTGGTCGGGCTCGTCGTAGAGATAGGTGGCGGTCCGGGTCTCCACGTGCACCTGCTCGAACTTCTGCTCAGGACGGAACGTCTTGTCCACCACCCGCCCGGTGGCCATGCTCTTCAACTTGGTTCGGACGAAAGCTCCGCCCTTACCCGGTTTCACGTGCTGGAAGTCCACGATCCGGTAGTTCTCATCCTCGAAGCGGATGGTCGTGCCGGTGCGGAACTGATTGGGTGAGATCACCGATCGGCCTCCTAGAGGAAGAAAACGTCGGCTCCAGCCCGTCGCTGGACAGCCGACCCATGGCGGAGCATTCTACACGATGCCGGACGGATTTTCAGCTACGAGACCCCGGGGAGCGTGTTGAACGGCACGCGTCGCGGGCCCACCCGCCCACGAGCGAGGGCGACTACGAGAGCACCGCGAGGGAGCGATCAGACTCGGTGAGCACTCGGGCTCCGCCCTCCTCGACCACCACTGTATCCTCTATCCGTACCCCTCCGATGCCCTCGAGATAGACCCCGGGCTCCACCGTCACCACCATCCCGGATTCGAGGGTGTCGGTGGACCGCGGGCCCAGAGTGGGTTCCTCATGCACGTCGAGACCGACCCCATGCCCCAGGCCGTGCTTGAATTCTTCGCCGAACCCGGCGTCTGTAATGACGGCCCGGGCCACGGCGTCGACCTCCGCGCATACGGCGCCGCCCCGCACGGCGGAGCGCCCGGCTTCCTGAGCGCGCAGCGTCGTCTCGAAGGCCCGCGTTTCTGCCTCCCCCACCGGTCCCGTGGCAAAAGTACGTGTCATGTCGCTCGCGTACCCGTCGACGCTCGCACCCAGATCGACAACCAGGAGACCCCTGTCCTCGATCACGGTGCCCCCCGCCTCGGCGTGCGGTTTGGCTCCGTTCGGCCCCCAGCCGACGATGACAGGGAAGGGCAGCACGCCGGAACCCTCGCGACGAACCCACGTCTCGAGTTCGAATGCGACCTCGTGCTCCGTACGTCCGATCACATGCATCTCTCGAAGATGCTCCATCACGGCCACGGCCAGGTCGGCGGCATGGGCGATCGAGCGGATCTCCTGCCCCGACTTGACGCGGCGGAGGCGCTGGACCATCCCCCCGGCAAGCCTGTGTTCCACCGTGTCGAGATTCGGCCGGATGCGTTCCCACTCGGCGACCGTCACGTGGTCGCTCTCGATACCCACGACGCCGTCGACCTCGCTCAGGAGGTCGGGAAGTAGACTCGACACACGACCCTCCAACTCGAGGAACCGTGTCTCGGGTGCCTGCTCGCGCGCCTGCACTCGGTACCGGAAGTCCGAGATCAACACCGCTTCCCCCGGGAGTACGAGCAGCACTCCAGCACTCCCGGTGAAGCCGGTGAGGTAGCGGACATTGAGCGGATCGAATACCACCAGGGCCCCGAGGTCGTCCGCGACCAAGGCGTCCCGGAGGCGGCGTACCCGCCCTTCGAACGGACTATCCGGCCCGCTTGTCTTCAGCGCCATTCCGTACTCCCTCCCCACGCTGCCGCGCTTCTTGGACCCGATCCACGAGTTCGTGGACGGCCTGTACGTACCCCTGCGGGCCCAGGCCCATGATGCGGACAGAGGCCACATCAGCCACGACGGAGACTCTGCGCCACTCCTCGCGTCGCTCGATATCGGAGAGGTGCACCTCCGCCACAGGACCCTCCACCAATTCGAGGGCGTCGCGGATGGCGTAGCTGTAGTGAGTCCAGGCCCCCGGGTTCACGATGACGGCCGCCGCAGTACGCCGGTAGCTGTGGATGAGCTCGACGTACGCGCCTTCATGGTCTGTCTGATGACACGCGCACGTCCACCCCAACCGCTCGGCCTCCTCCGTCACCAGCCGCTCCAACTCGAGGAGGCTCAACGTCCCGTAGTGGGCCGCCGGGCGTTCCCCGAGAAGGCCCAGATTCACCCCGTGAAGGACCGCCAGCAGAGGACGGCCTTCCACGTCCTCCACGTTCGACGCACCCGGAGGCGGCACCGTACGGGTCATCCGCCTATCGCCTCCAAACACCCACGTATCACGCCAACATCCACGGGAACGCCCCACACCGGCCTCCCCACGCCTTGCAGACATACGAAGCCGAGGCCCTCAGCGCTCATCTTCTTGTCGTGACGCATAGCCGACACGAGGGCCTCCCTCTCGACACGAGGCACTGTGATCGGCAGGCCAAAAGTGCGGAGCAGCATCTCCGTGCGAGCCCGCACGTCCCGGGGCAATCCCACCACCACTTCGCTCACCGCAAGCGCCGCCAGCAGACCCAGCCCGATTGCGGCCCCATGCGAGAGAGTACCGTATCCGAGCACAGTCTCGAGGGCATGGCCGACGGTGTGGCCGAGATTGAGTACGGCTCTGCGCCCGCGATCGGTCTCATCCTGCTCCACCACCTCAGCCTTGAACGCCACGCACCGCGCCACCACATCGCTGAGGCAATCCGTGTCCCGCGCAACCAGGAGTGCAGCCTGAGTCTCCAGATGCACGAGTAAATCCTCACTCACGAGCAGCGCGTACTTCACCACCTCGCCGAGTCCCGACGCGTATTCGGTCGCGGACAACGTGGACAAGAGATTCTGGTCTGCGACTACGAGTTCGGGTTGGTAGAAGGTTCCCACGAGGTTCTTGCCTCGCGGGAGATTGATGGCAACCTTGCCCCCCACACTCGAGTCGACTTGAGCCAGGAGACTCGTCGGTACCTGCCACAGGCGAACCCCCCGAAGGTAGGTCGCCGCGACGAAACCGGCCAGATCTCCCACCACTCCGCCGCCGAAAGCCATGACGATATCGTCGCGCCGCGCTCCTAAGGCGGACAGCCATTCCCAGCAGCGCATCGCGGTGTCGCCGTTCTTGCTGGTTTCCCCGGGATCGACGACGAAGATACCCCCGTCCGGGACCGCAGTGCCCAGGAGACCCGTGAGAAGCGTGCCGTAAAAGCGCATCACAGTGCGGTCGCTCACCACGTAGACCCGCAGTCCGGCTTCCACAACCATGGTCGATCGCTCCGCCAGGGCTTGAAGAGAGTCCGTCCCGCCGAGGACCACGGACGCTCGAGACGGAGCCGCCAGATCGATACGCCAGTTCACGCTTGTGCGCCCGGGCTCGCTCGCAACCCGCTCCCGCAAGGTTGCCACGGCTTCCACCACGGCTTCCACCACGGCCTCGGCAGCCTCAGGTACGCTGAGCCCCGCCGTCTCCACCACCACGTCCGCTGTGCGGCGGTAGGTGGCGAGCCTTTCGCCGGCGAGCCTGCCGAAGGCTTCCGGCGAAACGGCGAGCGGACGCCCGGTGCCCGAGACGCGGGCCCACTGATCGGCGAGCGGGGTCTGAAGCAGGATCACTGTGGCGGCTCGTGCGAGAACTCGGGCCGACGGGGGCCACGTGACCGTACCCCCGCCCAGAGCAAGCACGGCCCCGTCCTTCCGTACCTCTGGGCGTCGCAGGATCTCCCGAAGCACCCGGCACTCCACCTCGCGGAATCCCGCCTCTCCCCGGTCGGCGAACAGGTCTCCGATAGACACGCCCTCCGCCGTCTCCACTTCCGCGTCGAGATCGACGAACCGTCTCCCCAGCCGATCCGCCACGACGCGGCCGATCGCGGATTTCCCGCTGCCCATGAAGCCCGAGAGTGCTAGGACCGTCGCCACAGACCGCGCTCCCCGATCCTCCGTTCGTAGTGCGCAACCGCCTCCCGAAGATCATCCACGCGATCGCCGCCGAATTTTTCCATGTACGCAGACGCGAGCTCCAAAGCCACCATGGCCTCCCCCACGACGCGCGCGGCGGAAACGGCCTCCACGTCACTTCGTTCCTTGTGGGCGCTGACCGCTGAGCCGTCGCTCAGGTCGACGGAAGGAAGTGGGCGCATGAGCGTTGGTATCGGCTTCATGCCGGCGCGCACGACAAGAGGCATGCCGTTCGTCATGCCTCCCTCCAGGCCACCGGCGCGGTTGGTGCTGCGCCATACGGGCTCTCCCGGGGAACGTCCCGCAAGAAGCGGATCATGCACCGCGGACCCGGGCCGAGAGGCGGCCTCGAAGCCGAGCCCCACCTCCACACCTTTGATGGCGGGGATACTGCACAGGGCTCCGGCCAAGCGACCGTCCAGCCGATCTCCGGGAGCAGCGTATCCTCCCACGCCGGGAACGAGGCCCCACGCCCAGATCTCGAAGACTCCTCCGAGGGACTCGCCCTCCCGACGCGCCGCATCTACGGCTGCGCGCATGGCCGCCTCCACGGCGACGTCCGGACAACCGCACTCGGACGTCTCGACCGCATCCCAGTCTATCTCCGCGGGCGAGAGCGCCGCGAAGTCGACGTCGAGCGCTGCGTTACCGATGCGGCGAACAAAGCCGGCCACGCGAACGCCCACCTCGAGGAGCAGTGCTCGTGCGACCGCGCCGGCGGCGACGCGACCCACTGTCTCCCGCGCGCTGGATCGCTCCAGCACGTTCCTCGCGTCCGTATGGCCGAACTTGGCCATCCCCGGTAGGTCGGCGTGACCGGGTCTGGGGACGGTCACCTGCTCAGGGCGCCAACCGGGCAGAGGCTCGGGCTGCATGCTCGGCCGCCAGTTCTCGTGATCAATATTGTCGACAAGAAGACAGATCGGCGATCCGAGTGTGCTCCCCAAGCGGACACCCGACAGGATACGGACCCGATCATGCTCGAGGGCCATGCGCCCGCCTCGACCGTACCCACGCTGGCGGCGCTCGAGGTCCGCGTCGATCATGGCGGCTTCCAGCTTCAAACCCGCCGGGACGCCTTCCAGAATGCACACTTCGCCGGGCCCGTGCGACTCTCCCGCGACCGCAAGCCGTAGGCGCTTCACTCCACCATCCTCCTCACTCCCCCCCACACACCGACGGCGCCCGAACGAGCGCCGTCTTCCGCCTACTCAGGAGTATCGCAGCTGCCGGGCCCTACTTCAGGAACTCCTGCCCAACCGAGAGCGTCCTGGTCTCACTGCCGTGCAGGAAGACCACCGTCTGGTCTTCGGCGTCGATGGAGACGATCTCGATCTGACCCCAGGAAGTCGATACCACATCGCCTTCCTTCTTGTCCTCGTAGACGGTGTCATCGACTTCGAAGGTGACGACGGGCACGCCGTTCACCAGGTCGATGGAGAGCACCTTCAGGCTGTGGAGCGAGGTCTTGACCCCGCTGGGTTTCGTGGTGGTGGTGGTGGCACCGCCGCTCGTGGTCGTGGTGCCGCCGCTGCCGGTTGTGGTTGTGGCTCCGCCGGCTCCGGTGGTTGTGGTCGTGGGAGGAAGCGCCTGCTGCTTGAACGGGTCCTTGCTCTGGAACGTCGAGAGCTCGTCGAGCGCGACGGGTGTGGTATCGCCCGTGACGGTTTCGGAGGTCGTGTCTGCCGGCGCAACCGGCTGTGGGGTAACGGTAGCTTCATCACCGCCGAATATGCACCCGCCCACAAGCAGGGCCAGGGCGGCAACGAGAAGGACAACGATCACGCCGGTCGTGAGGGCTCTCTGGTTCATCGTGCTCCGACCTCTCTATTGTACCGCCGCCAGCGCCTCTGGCGAGGTGTGCTGGAAGGCGTATAGGGTCATGGCAACGGTGAGACGGGGCGAAGCTTTCGCCAGATCCTCCCCGGAAGGCACCAGAGTGAGAGTCTTTACCGCTAGCAGGCGGCCCGGTCCCGCGGCCATCTGTTCGGCCCGGTACATGAAATCGTTCACGTCGAAGAAGCTGCCCACGAATTGCATGCTGAGGGGTACGATCTCGTACATACCGGCCTGCACCGGTTGCCCCGGGCCGATGGTCATGAATTCGATTCCAGACTCGGTTGCCAGATCCTGGATCTGCAGGAGGAGGCTCGGGATCTCGGTCCTCTGCGGCACCATCTTCGCCAGCTCGATGAGACGTGCCTCGTTGCGCTGGCTGTCGACCTTGATCTGCTCCAGCATCGCGAGACGAGCCTGGTTCTGAGCGAGCAGATTGAGTTCGGTCTCGATCTGGCCGTCCACCTCGGCGATCTGCGCCCGAAGGGGGCTCAAGAGGAGGAACCAATAGGCGACTAAGATCACCACGAGCAGCAGACCGGCGAGTATGTAGATATTCCTGCGGCTCATTGCGTCTCCACCTCGACCCGGCTCACGGGGAGCTGAGAGTCGGCCGGCTGCACGTTATGGACGGTGGCCGACACCGCGAAGCCCTTGACGTCCTTCTCGGGATCCACGGCGCCGTTCGCCGGACCGGCGGACGACAAGGAGACCGTTCCGATCGCCGGAATCTGCTCAAGGCGCACGAGGAACGTGGCGACGTCCTCGAAACTGTAGGTGTTGCCTGTCACCGTCATACTCCCGCTGGTCTGGATCGCAACCGCCCCGGCTCCGCCGGCTTGGGCGGGCGAAAGGACGGGAGGCGGGTCCGGGGCCGTGAACGACAGATTCGCGAACCACACGTTGTCGGGCAGCACGAGGCTCAGGTCGCCCAGAACCTCGGACACAAGAGTGCGCCCCACGTACACTTGACGCACGAGGTCTTCGGCTGCCTGACGCCGCTGATCCACCTCTTCGTACTTGGCGAGCTCCGCGAGCTGAGCCTGCAACTGCTGGTTCTGCGTCTGTAGACCAGCGAGTTCGGCCTCTTTGTCGGAGAGTATCCCCCCAAAGTAGAAGTAGCTGAGCGCGATTCCCGCCACCACCACGACCGCCGCGGCCACGACCAGCAGCAGGCCGAGATCGGTGCTGGTCCTTCTCTGCTGCTCAGCCGGAACCAGGTTGATACGTCTGACCACTCTAGTCCACCTCGTCCAGCGCGAGTCCGATGGCCACCGCGAGACGCGGAGCCACAGACATCAGGACCTCGCCATCAATGCTGTTCGCCACTTCCGACACCTTCAAGAGGGGGTTGCCCACGTTCACGTGCAGCCCCAGCGACTCCGAGAGGTAGGAGTCGAGATTGCGGAGCAGAGCCCCTCGCCCTGTGAGGACCAGATGGTCCACCTGAGTCGTATAGTCTTGGCTCTGGAAATAGTCGATGGATCTACGTATCTCATCCGCCAACTCGTCTGCGGCCGCCCCCAAGACGCCGTGAACCTCACCCACGGTCACCGGATTGTAGGTGTCCAGGTCAGGCTCAACGGCACCTGGAAGTCCGATGCCTTCGATCAGCTTCTCAGCGTCCTCCGGCTCGACCCCTTGATGTTCCACCAGCACACGCTTGAATTGATCGTGCGCGAAACTGATGGTGCGCGTGAATTTGGGGACTCCGTCCACAGCCACCACAAGGCTCGAAACGGAAGAAGAGATGTTCATGACCCCCAGGGGTCTCCCCTCCTCGGTTCCCTGATCCACGAATGAGACGGAGGGGCTCAACGCCCGTATCAGACCGAACGCCGAGGCATCGATCCCTCCGACCCGCAGCCCCGCTTTCGTGGCCGCGAGTAGGAACCTGTCCACCATATCCCGTTGTGCCGCGACCAGGAGTACCCGCTGCTTGGCGACTCCGTCCTGATCCGCATAGCGCGCCACGACCTGGAAATCGAGCACCGCCTCCGCCACGGGTATGGGGATGTAGTCCTGGGCTTGGAACTCGATGGCCCCCCGGAGTTCGTCGTCGCTCATCTCCGGAGTTTCTATGTTGCGGACGATGACCTTCTGATTTCCGACACCCAGGTTGACGACTTTGCCCTTCATACCTGACTCGCGCATGAAGGCCTTCAGTTCACTCGCCAGACCGTCCGTGTCTACGACCTCACCTTCAAAGACAAGCCCCTCCGGGATGTTCCGCTCGTGATACGCGCGGAGCACCGCCGCCGGGGCCCTTCCGCCCAACTGCACACCAATGATGCTCGACTTGCCGATATCGAGGCCTATGGTGTCTTGTTTTCCGCCAAAAATGCCCATGTGCACCAAACCCTAGACCCTAGATTCCGGGTCTTTGTAGAAACCCTCTACCACAACAGCAGAGATGTTCGACACCAACAGCCCCATCTCCTTCAACATCTCCGATCGACCCACGTCTCCACGGCCGGAGCGCAGCGCCTCAATCTATCCTCTCGCTCTGCGCCTGTCAAACCCGGCCCAGGGTCTTTGAGAGGGGCCATGCACTGAAACGACCGACACCTTGCCGCGATACGGGATCTCCCGCTTGACCTCATCACTCTCACACGCGCCCCTCTCTCGTGGCTCGGCTCGGACGCCCCTGTGCTCGCCCAAACGCGAACGGGCGCCGTCAAGACCACCCCCTTCCTGCACGGACTGACCGTTGGCGGCAGCCACTCCCACCAAGCTTCTTTGCCTTCGACCGAGGCTCGATACTTCACAAGGCAACCCTCAAGTACAGATCGAGCATCTGAGGACCGGCAAGGACTGCGATCAGACTGCCAAAGGCCAGGTAGGGGCCGAATGGTAGTCGATCCTTCCGTCCCTTGATGCGTGCGGCCAGAAGAATCGCCCCGCCCACACCGCCCACGAGGAAGGCCACAAAGAGAGCGACGATCGTCGAGGCACCCAGGAACGCCCCCATCATAAGGGCCATCTTTACGTCCCCCATCCCCATCCCCCCCGCCCACACCAGACCGAGGATCAAGAGGAAGCCGGCGCCGCCGAACGCTGCCACCACGTACACCCACCACCGTTCAGGTTCCAGAGCCACGGAGGCTGCCAGACCCACGACGGCTCCCGGTAGGACGATGCGGTCGGGGATGATGAAGTGATCGAGATCGATGAAGGTTATGGCCACCAACCCGGCCAGAAAGACCATGACAAGGAGGGTGCGCGCTTGCACGCCGTACACGAGGTACGCAACGACGAATATAATGCCGGTCAAGCCTTCGATCGCTGGATACCGCCAAGAGATTGGTTCGCCGCAGTCGTGACACGTGCCTCGCAGAACCAGCCAGCCTACCACGGGGATGTTGTGGTACCAGCGGATGGGGTGATCGCACCGAGGGCAGTGGGATCCGGGGGAGATCACAGATTCCCGGGAGGGGAGTCGGTGGATAACCACGTTCAAGAAGCTTCCGACAACCATCCCCAACAGGAGCGAACAGAACGTCAAATAAGCATCGAACCCGCTCACGAACTAACCGCCCCTCCTCTCGACGTATTCCGGACAACACGCCTTGTATCGGCGGACGCAGGCATCTCTTGAGGACTGAGAAGCCCAGCGTCACCCGGATCGCGGACACCACGGAGGGCAGTGTACCGCCGTGCCCCGAGACCAGCCAGTGGACCAAAGTACCAGATGGGCCTTCGGTCGACATCGCCGAAGCCGGTACCGGGAAGCCGAAGATGAAGAAGAGGGGGCCCGCAGGCCCCCTCTTCGACGCGCTCAGCTTTCAGCCGGTACGTATTTCCGTCAGGCGGCTCTCTCCGCTGCCACCTCGGACCCGCCGTTCTTCAGGTAGGCGATCATGGCCGGAACCACGTAAGGCATGATCAGAGGCAACATGTTCGGCATGAGCGCGTCCATGGTCTTCGGCAGCAGATCCGGCATCTGCTCGCGCATGTAGTCGGGCATGTCGATCTGCTTACCGACGGCCACCAGCATGTCGGGCATGACCTTGGGCATGATGGCCGGCATGAGCAGAGGGAACATCTTCGGCATCACCGGCTTCATCAGGCTGAGCGCGCCCGGCACTCTAGCCATCGCATGCATCATCTTGCCCATGCCCAGCGGCATGGCGTCCATCATCTGTGGAAAGAGTTCCGCCATGACCGCCGCCATATTCTCGGGCTGCATCAGACGGATCATCTGGTCGAACACGCGCCAGTTGGCCATGGTCTCCTCGTTCGGGTCGGGAAGCTCGACCCCGAGCGATTCGGCGGCCAGATGGGCCAGATCGTGCACCTCAACATCCAGTCCGGTGGCGTTCGCACTCACACGTAGCTGGAACTGACAGCATGGGCAGAGAGCGACGATGTCTTTCACACCTACGTCCAGCGCCTCCTGCAGTCTCATCCCGCCCAAGTCGTGGGCGATGGGAGTCTCACCGATCAGTGTGAGTACGGATCCGCAGCAGAGCGCATCCTCCCTATTGTGGGCCATCTCCCGAAGCTCGATGCCGGGAATGGCTTCCAGAAGCTCGCGGGGAGGCTCGTAGAGGCCACACGCGCGTCCGGCGTGGCACGAGTCGTGGAAGGTGACCGTCTTGTCGATCTCGCCGGTCAGAACCAGCTCGCCCGACTGGATCTTCTCAGTCAGCACTTCCGAGTAGTGCTTGGCCTCTAGGTTATACTCGATACCGAGTTTCTCCGCCCACTGCGGGTAGTACGTCTTCCACACGAGGTAGCAGGCCGGGCAAGAGGTCACCACTTCCTCCACACCGTGGGCCTTCATCGTATCTATGTTGTGCCTCATGTTGGATTCCCACACGTCCCACCGTCCGGACACCAACATGGGGATGCCGCAGCAATTCTCCTCGTTGCCAACGTAGGTGAACTCCACACCGGCCTTGTCGAGGAGCTCAGCGGTGCCGATGGCGATGTCCTGCTCGACGTAGCTCGCCGTGCAACCGGCGAAGTAGGCCGTCTTCGACTTCGCCGGGAGTTTCTCGCGCAGATGGTCCGGCAGCCAGCCGTCGCGGTCTTTCCGGTACCCCGCCCAGATGTTGCCCTCCTTGCGCATGGAAGCGGCCATCATCTCGAAGGGCGGGAAGGTCATCTTCTCCTGGTCGTTGATGAGGGCTCCGCGGAGAAGGCCCCATGCTGGTTCGATGGGGAGGTTCAGAGGACACTCGTTCTCGCAGCGTTCGCACGTGGTGCAGAGAAGGAAGTTGTCCACCCACTCCGGGGTGATCTCTTCGCGACCCTGCAGCACCTCACGAAGGAAGTACCACTTCCCCCGCGGCGACTGCGACTCCCACCCGCGGCCCATGAACTGGGTGCAGCCTTCCACACAATATCCGCACTGTGCACAGGCGTATGCGTAGCGCGCCACCTCTTCGGGGATTCCCTTGTTGTTTCGATCGAACTCTTCGCCGAGTTCGGACTCAAACCCGTTCGCCACCGACCGCACCAGCGGCTCGAAGGTCTCCGCCATACCGAGGATGGTGGTGAGGGCGCTGTCACCGTACACCTTCCCCGGGTTCATGATGCCTTGGGGATCCACCTTCTCCTTGTGGGCCTGCAACGCGCGCACCTGCTCGGTTCCCAGGACCTCGTCGGCATGGCGCTTGAAGTAGATTCCGGTGGAGTACGCGCGACCCCCGTGCTGCCGAGCGATCTTGATGACAGAGAGGGCGAGACCGAAGGCCACGTTGTATCCGAACGTGCGCTCGTCGTGAGGGATGAAGCCGAGGAGCACGAACTCGTCCCCCTTCACGCCCACACCCTCGATAACGATCGGCAGATCCACCTTTGCGTCGATCTCCTCGAGTACGGTACCGAGCGAACCCACCGGCACCACGACCTCGGTGGGGATGAGCGAGGGACCTATGCGCTTCACCCTCATGGGGCTGAAGCGCAGTTCCCACTCGTGCTCGGCCACGTCGTCGGGGAGGATTGTGCCGTCGGAGGCGCTCACGATCTCGGTCAGCTGGTCGGTGAGGTCTCCGACCGCCCCGTGCCACGCGAGGAGGACCACGTAGCTCTCAGGCACCTCTGAGGGGGTATGAGCGGGGTGCACCGGGTGTCCGTGGTGGGTCTTGGCCGGGAGGTGCTTGCCGAGGCGCACCGCGCTCGGGTTGATGAAGCTGACGGACCAAAGCGGCAGGGCCTGACCGGCCATGGCGACAGCGGCGCGCTGCAGGCCCTCAGCAGACAGGAACGAGGCCGCCATCAGGAACACATCGTCCTTCTTGGCAACCCGTAGAGTAACCTGCGAAATGAAGCCGGTCATACCTTCGGCTTCAGAAACCTGGGCCAGTTCTTCACCCTTCACGGTGTGCACATCGCCACCCGGCAGCACGATCCGCGCCGAGAGCACCACGTCTTTGAACCACCCGTTCTGATAGCTGCCGTAGCCCGAACCACCTTGAGCGAGCCACCCGCCCACCGTCGAACTGGGAGCGCTCGTGGGATACATGAGGAGCTCGAGGTCGTGGTCCTCGAGGACGGCCTGCAGGTCTTTCCACACGACACCCGCTTCCACGGTCGCGGTCAGACCCTCGGCGTCGATGGTCACGATACGCTTGAACCGGCGCATGTCCACGACCAACGCATCCTCGCTCGGGATGGCGCCACCGTAGCCCGAGGTGGCCGCTCCGCGGGGCACCAACTGCAGATTCTGGTGCTTCGCCAGCTTGACCAACTCGACGAGAGCGTCCTCCGTCCGAGGACGCACGACGCCTCCGGCAATGCCGCCGGGCATGAAAGGCTTGACGAGCTTGGGAACACTGCCGACGTCGTGGGAATACAGCTTCCGTTCGACCCGATCGAAGGATACGTCCTTGTCGCCGAATATGGCCGTGAGCCGTTCCTGGACTGCCTGGTTCATTCTTACCTCACCTTGTGCATCTGTTCACACCGACCGACGCACCATTCCGCTGGCGGACTTGTGCGGGATGATACCCATACCCCTATGGGTATGTGAACGCTATGATACAGCAGGATCGTGGTCATGTCCAGAATTTGTATGAAGGTTCACAAAAACCCTTGTTCTGCCTGCCGCTTGTTGCCACAATGGGAGTGCGAACGATATGGATCCGCTCACCGGGTCTACGCGAAAGGATGGTAACAACGTGGGACGCGCGTATCGTACCGGGATTCTCCCCGGGTTCCTCTTCAGCGTCGTGCTGGCACTCGGGATCTACCTCTCGGTGAAGAGCCTCTCCTCACGGGAACTGCCGTGGGTCATCGCCGCCGTCGTGATCGGCGGGACACTGTGGGTGGGGCCTGGCTTCAGCGAGCTCTACGCTCGGGTGTATGTACCCCACTACCCCTCCCGCTCGTTCCCCACCTTTGCCGGCACGCTCACCTTCTGGGTGGCCATCGTATGCAGCCTATTGGCAATCGTCTTCGACGTTCCGAACGCATACGTCATCGTGATTCTCAACATCCTGGCCACGATCTTCTTGGGCTACCTGATCCCGCTGGCTTACGACCGTGGATGGGCGGGCGGCACCGATGCCCCTCGCAGGAGCGGATCCTCATAGAGCCGAAAAAGCCGAAACCCCAAGACCGGGGAGCCACCGGACGGCAGGTCGTCGTACGCTGCCCGGCGTGTGACACCAAGAATCGCGTCGACCCACAACGGGCCGCCACCGGCGCGCCGCGCTGCGCACACTGCCGGGCCAACCTGGAGTTGCCGAGGTCACAAGAAGGGCCCCTGCCGGTGACCGACACCACCTTCACCGCCGTGGTCGAGCGCTCCCCCCTCCCTGTGTTACTCGAGTTCAAGTCGCGCACCTGCCCTCATTCTCAGCGGGTGCAACCTTTGATCGAGCGAATGGCGCGGGACAGCTGGGACCGCCTGCGCGTGGCCACGTTGGACATCAACGAGAACCAGGCCACTTCGGCACGGTTCCGGGTGAACGCCACACCGACCTTCCTCGTACTGGATCGCGGCCGCGAACTCGACAGGATCGAGGGAGCCGTCAGCGAGGACCAACTTCGCTACCGGTTGCACCGATACATGACGATCTGATCGCGGGCCGCCACGGTTCGTTCGGCGGGGGAACGTTGCGCCCCGCTTCGCTCAGATCCAGCCGCCGGCCTCCATGGCAGCGCGAAGTATCGCTTGACCACGTTCGGTCATGCGCTCGAGAGGCGGCCGCAACGGACCTGCCGGCAGACCCATCCACTCCAGAGCCTGCTTCACGGGCGTCGGATTCGGTTCGATGAACAGCGCGTCCACCACTGGCATGGTGAGAAAATGGAGTTCGCGAGCGCGCTCGAGGTTCCCCGACCATACCGCAGTGCACATCTCCTTCACCTCTCGCCCCACGACGTGCGCCACCGCGGCGATCGCTCCCGCCCCCCCGTGGCAGAGGAGGGCGAAGGTCATGATGTCTTCCCCGGAGTACACCTGGAACGAATCTCGATCGGTACCCCGCAGAACAAGCATCGCCTGCTGAAGATCGCCGGAGGCGTCTTTCACGCCGACCACCTGAGGCACGTTCTCCGAGAGACGTACTATGGTCGACGGGTCTATGTTGCGACCGGTCCGACCCGGGATGTTGTACAGGATCATCGGTAGATCCACTGCCTCGCCGATGGCCCGGAAATGATTGAAGATACCGTCCTGGGAAGGTTTGTTGTAGTACGGACACACCTGCAACGTCGCGTCCACCCCGGCAGCTTTCGCCGCCCGAGTGAGCGCCACCGCCTCGCGCGTACTGTTGGAGCCGGCCCCCGCGATCACCGGCACTCGGCCCGCCGTGTGCTCGGTCACCACCCTGATCACATCCTCGTGTTCCTGGTGACTCAGGGTGGGAGATTCACCCGTCGTGCCGCAAGGCACCAGCCCGTCGCAGCCGAAATCCTCGATATAGAAATCGACGAGGCGACGGAGACCGTCCCAGTCGATGCTCATGCTCATGTCATCGTGGAAGGGCGTTACAAGGGGGACGATGACCCCTCGGAGACCCCATTCCATCTTCGCGACCACCGGTCCCCCTTCGCTCGATTCGGTCAACCGCCAGCAGCATGCGGGGCCACCGGCAGAAGTGCCACTCTACAGCGAATCCGTGGATCCGCGCAACCCCCAGGGGTGCGAGTTCCGCAGAGCAGCACGCAGGACGACCCCAAGAAAAGGTCGAGCCCGCCATCACTGGCGGGCTCGAAGAATCCCGGCGGCGTCCTACTCTCCCACACGGTCTCCCGTGCAGTACCATCGGCGCTGAGAGGCTTAACTTCTCTGTTCGGAATGGGAAGAGGTGTTTCCCTCTCGCCATAGCCACCGGAAATATCGGAAGCCTCATTACCGCGGTCTCCACGGCACCTTCAAATCTACATAGTGGCTAAGTGATGTTCAAGTCAAGACCTCGACCGATTAGTACTGGTCTGCTGAACGCATTACTGCGCTTACACATCCAGCCTATCAACCTGGTGGTCTTCCAGGGGTCTTACCCAGTTGCCTGGTGGGAGATCTCATCTTGGGGCCTGCTTCCCGCTTAGATGCTTTCAGCGGTTATCAGATCCAGACGTAGCTATCCAGCGGTGCCGTTGGCACGACAACTGATACACCAGAGGTCTGTTCATCCCGGTCCTCTCGTACTAGGGACGAGTCCCCTCAAATCTCCTGCGCCCACGACAGATAGGGACCGAACTGTCTCACGACGTTCTGAACCCAGCTCGCGTACCGCTTTAATGGGCGAACAGCCCAACCCTTGGGACCTACTCCAGCCCCAGGATGCGATGAGCCGACATCGAGGTGCCAAACCCTCCCGTCGATGTGGACTCTTGGGGAGGATAAGCCTGTTATCCCCGGAGTACCTTTTATCCGTTGAGCGACGGCGCTTCCACTTGCTACCGCCGGATCACTAAGACCTGCTTTCGCACCTGCTCGACTTGTTGGTCTCGCAGTCAAGCTCCCTTATGCCTTTACACTCTTCGCACGATTGCCGACCGTGCTGAGGGAACCTTTGTGCGCCTCCGTTACATTTTAGGAGGCGACCGCCCCAGTCAAACTGCCTACCAGACACTGTCCAACAGCCGGATCACGGCCTGCTGTTAGAAGCCCAATACACCAGGGGTGGTATCCCAAGGACGGCTCCACCCGGACTAGCGTCCGCGCTTCTAAGCCTCCCACCTATCCTGGACAAAGTGCACCGAGCTCCAATATCAAGCTGCAGTAAAGGTTCACGGGGTCTTTCCGTCTTGTCGCGGGTAATCGGCATCTTCACCGATACTACAATTTCACCGGGTCTCTGGCTGAGACAGTGCCCAAGTCGTTACGCCATTCGTGCAGGTCGGAACTTACCCGACAAGGAATTTCGCTACCTTAGGACCGTTATAGTTACGGCCGCCGTTTACCGGGGCTTAATTTCAGTGCTTCGCTCGAAAGCTAACACCTCCACTTAACCTTCCGGCACCGGGCAGGCGTCAGCCCCTATACATCGTCTTTCGACTTAGCAGAGACCTGTGTTTTTGGTAAACAGTCGCTTGGGCCTGATCACTGCGGCCCCCTCGAGCTCGGGGAGCAAGTCCCTTCACCCTAGTGGGGCGCCCCTTCTCCCGAAGTTACGGGGCTATTTTGCCGAGTTCCTTAGCCAGAGTTCTCCCGATCGCCTTGGTATTCTCTACCTGCCTACCTGTGTCGGTTTTGGTACGGGCACACATCACAACTCGCTAGAGGTTTTTCTTGGCGGCAGAGGATCAACAGCTCGCCGGCATACGCCAGCTGGCATCACGTCTCAGGTTAAAGGCCTCCGGATTTCCCTGGAGGCCACCCTACGCGCTTGCCCGTGGTCTACCAACGCCACGGTCTGTCTACCTTTCCGCGTCACCCCATCACTCAAACGCTGGATGGTGGCACTGGAATATGAACCAGTTGTCCATCGCCTACGCCTGTCGGCCTCGGCTTAGGTCCCGGCTAACCCTGAGCTGATTAGCATTGCTCAGGAAACCTTAGGCATTCGGCGGGCGAGTTTCTCACTCGCCTTTCGTTACTCATGCCAGCATTCTCACTTCCCATGGCTCCACGGCTGGCTTACGCCGCCGCTTCTCCGCCATGGGAACGCTCGCCTACCGATCCGCGCGACCGAAGTCGCGTAGATCCCGTAGCTTCGGTATCTAGCTTGAGCCCCGTTACATTATCGGCGCGTGAACACTTGACCAGTGAGCTATTACGCACTCTTTAAAGGGTGGCTGCTTCTAAGCCAACCTCCTGGTTGTCTGTGCACTCGCACATCCTTTTCCACTTAGCTAGAATTTAGGGACCTTAGCTGACGGTCTGGGTTGTTTCCCTCTCGGATACGGAGCTTATCCCCCGCACCCTGACTCCCGCGCTTGGACTTACGGCATTCGGAGTTTGTCTGACTTCAGTAACCTTTTGGGGCCCCTAGGCCAAACAGTGCTCTACAACCGCAAGTAAACACGCGAGGCTATACCTAAATATATTTCGGCGAGAACCAGATATCTCCGGGTTTGATTAGCCTTTCACTCCGATCCACAGCTCATCCCCTCGGTTTTCAACCCGAGTGGGTTCGGGCCTCCACGAGGTCTTACCCTCGTTTCACCCTGGCCATGGATAGCTCACCCGGTTTCGGGTCTATAGCATACGACTAAGCGCCCTATTAAGACTCGCTTTCGCTACGGCTCCGCTTACGCTTAACCTCGCCGCATACCATAACTCGCTGGCCCGTTATGCAAAAAGTACGCCGTCACAATCCGAAGATCGCTCCGACCGCTTGTAGGCACACGGTTTCAGGTACTATTTCACTCCCCTCCCGGGGTGCTTTTCACCTTTCCCTCACGGTACTAGTCCACTATCGGTCACCAGGAAGTACTTAGCCTTGCGGGGTGGTCCCCGCAGATTCCCACCGGATTTCACGTGTCCGGCGGTACTCAGGTATCGGTTTCAGGAAGTGTATGGCATTTCGCCTA
>Ga0209347_1000120_pt1:0-25000 | contig 226432 bp, 215 predicted proteins | sample AutmiccommuBRH23_FD_187382 | JGI IMG/M metagenome (GOLD analysis project Ga0209347, IMG submission 187382) | Deep subsurface microbial communities from Mt. Terri, Switzerland - Autotrophic microbial communities BRH/23 (SPAdes) (version 2) | ecosystem: Environmental > Aquatic > Deep... | reverse complement strand
ACTCTGCTCGTCAACCCGCTTGAAGCTACGTTCCCGATCCGCCCAAGACCCAAACAAAAAGGGCCTCCCAGTGCCTCAGGACGACCCGCTGTACGACGGCATGTTCCGCTCGCCTTACGTGCGTGCCCTCCACAGAGAGCTGGGGCTGTTAGACAGGAATCGCATCCTCTCGAACCCTTATTCTATCCCTTTGCTCCGTCGCTGTCAACGCCGATGCGAGTTTCAGCAGGCCCGGTACGCGGGCCGGTTCTTGGGGACCGCGGTAGTCTAGCACCTTTCGCACCCGTGACAAGGCGCGCAGCACATTTTTCTTTACCGACTCACTATCTCGGTGTCCGTCATGGACAATGCGACGCCGATAACCGTCTCTCTCGGCACGTCTCGACTGAAGACCCCGTACCACCACCCCTCGGCACTCCACTGCACCAACACGCCGCCGAGCATCCGATAGGCGGTGGCCGGTCGGCCCGCCACCTCGCCACACGGCTCGCCCGGCACGTCGCCGACATCCGCGGCGATACCCTCGCCCACCTGGACTACACCTCCACCCACCACAGGATCGACGACCAGCTCGGCCCCCACGTCTCTCCCGAGGGGTAGGTCAACCCCCCGAGGCCCGAGGAGCGTGCCGGGCGGGAGCAGAGCAGGCACATACAGCGGACAGGCCATCTCGGCCGACCGCTCGGTGAAAGCGGCCAACACATCGGCCGAAGGCGGCTCCCATCCGGTTGTGTGCGATTCAGCAGAAGGAGTGGTGCTCGTGGACACCGGGGGGACCGTCTGGGCAGTGGTGGTCGAGGGCAACGGCTCCATCTTGGTCGAGGTGTTCGTAGCGCAGCCCGTCGCCAAGAAGAGGGGCACCCCACCCACGGCGCAGACGAGTACGATGGCCGCCGCCGCCCTCAGAGACACCCCGAACCTGGTACCTGCGTTCCGCATGCTGCCACGACCCACGTCTACCCCTTCCCTCAGAGACCGCACTCCGTCGTACGGATGAAGCATAGGGCCGCCCCCGGAGAGGCGCTATGGGACTTTGGTCCTAAATGAGGCTGCTGAAAAGCGAAGCCTTGGCCCCCAGAACGCACTGGGCGGCGCGATACGGCGTCCTCGGTCGCACCCGTAGCGCTGCTACGAGGGCTTCTTGCGTCCTTGTCTCGCACTCGCCCATCGCGCTCTGAAGGCGCGGCGTCACTTTTCAGCAGCCTGCTAGATGAGGCGGACGAAGCGGCGGCGACCCACCTGGAGTACGAGGCCGCGCAGACGCTCGACCTCGTACTCCGCCGCCGCGTCGACGATCACCTGGTTATCGATTCGAACACCGCCCTGTTCGATCAGGCGACGGGCCTCTCCGTTCGAGGAGGCCAAGCCGATCCCGACCAGGAGTCGCGGCAGCCAAATGGTGCTCCCTTGGACTGCCTCCTCCGACAGAGAGACCTCTTCCATATCATCGGGGCACTCCTTCTCCCTGAATACGCGGTCGAAGTGAGCGCGGGCGGTCTTCGCCGCCTCCGGACCGTGGTAGAGCGTCACGATACGCGCCGCGAGATCGCGTTTGGCCTCCGCCGGGTGATACTCGCCAGATGCGAGTCGCGCCTGCACCGCCTGCACCTCGAGGTGGCCGGCCCCCGTCAGTAAGGTCCAATACGTGCCCATCAGCGAATCGGGGATGGACATCACCTTGCCGAACATATCCTCGGCCGGGTCGCTCACACCCACGTAGTTGCCGTAGCTCTTGGACATCTTCTGCACGCCGTCGGTACCCACGAGCAGCGGCACCGTCATGATGCTCTGAGGCGAGAGACCGTAGGCTTCCATGACCGTCCGTCCCATCAACAGGTTGAAGGTCTGGTCGGTGCCCCCGAGTTCCACGTCGGCCCGTACGGCCACGCTGTCGTATCCCTGAAGGAGGGGATACATGAACTCGAGCATCGAGATGGGCTCGCCTGTCTCGTACCGCTTCGTGAAGTCGTCGCGTTCCAACATCCGGGCAACCGTGCTCACAGCGGTGAGGCGCAACACGTCGTTCATGCGCATCGGTCCGAGCCAGTCTCCATTGCGGACGAGCTCGACCTTCTCCATGTCGAGTACCTTCCCGGCCTGCTCCACATAGGTGGTGGCGTGCGCCGCGATCTCCTCGTCGCTCAGGGTGGGACGCGCTTTCGACCGCCCCGAGGGATCCCCCACCTTTGCGGTGTAGTCTCCGATGATCAGGACGGCTGTGTGTCCGAAGTCCTGGATCTGGCGGAGCTTCCGCAGCACCACCGTGTGACCCAGATGGATATCGGGAGCCGTTGGGTCCACGCCCAACTTGGCCCGCAATGGTCGGCCTTCGGTCTTGGCCTGGAGGAGTCGGCGCTGAAGGTCTCCGGCCGGCAGAACATCCACACACCCCGTAATGAGGTCTTGGTACTGCTCTTCGAGGTCGTCCGGCAGGCCGGTAGACAGGCCACCGGCCGGGTCGGTTGCGGGGGATTCCTGGTTCATCATGTCAGTCCCACTCGATCGAGGCATTGCACGGATCGCCCCGGCGACGCGATGGCGCCCGGCGACGGCGCGCAGAATATCATACGAGACACACGCTCACCTGCCCGCGCATGCGCGCGCGCACCCAACCCGAACCCCGCCGCACGCCCGACCTCGGGCACCTGCCCGAAGACGCGGCGAGCGTGTAACATGGTGTGAGAGGTGCGCTGCTCTCCCGTGCCGGCCGACACCTCGGAGCGGACGGCTTCGACGGCCCGTCCCGACCTGAACGACCACACTTCGAGAGGCTCTCTGATGCCGAACGACACGCGCCGCAAGGCCAGGCGAGGACGTTCCCGCGCCGCCCGCATCCTCAGACTACTCCTCCTCCTTCTGCTACTGGGAGTCATCGCCCTGATCTCGGCGGGCAGCGGCCTGTACGTGGGCCTCGCCTCAGATCTGCCCTCTCTGGCCGCTCAGGGCGACTACCAGGCCGCCCAGACCACCAAGGTGTTCGACAGCGCCACGCCACCCCAACTCCTGGCCGAGCTTCACGGTATCGAGAACCGTGACGTGGTGTCCGGCGATTCCATATCCCAGTTCGTGCGCGACGCGGTGGTGGCGACCGAAGACCAGCGCTTCTACTCGCACAGCGGTGTGGACCTCATGGGTATCGCCCGCGCTCTGTGGGCCGACCTCCGTGCGGGCAGCTATGTGCAGGGCGCCTCCACCATCACCCAGCAGTTCATCAAGAACGCCTATATCACCAACGAAAAGACCCTCGATCGAAAGGTGAAAGAGGCCGCCCTCGCCTACCAACTCGAAAAGCAATGGTCTAAAGAGAAGATCCTCAACGAGTACCTCAACATCATCTACTTCGGCTCCGGTGCTTACGGTATCCAAGCGGCCGCGCGTACATACTTCGGCGAGGATGCCGCGGAACTGACCGTGGCACAGGCGGCGCTGCTGGTGGGCATCACGAAATCGCCCGCGAACTACTCCCCTCGGCAGAACCCCGAGGCCTCGCTGGCCCGCCGAGATCTGATTCTGAACCTGATGTATCAACAGGGCTATCTCACAAGCGAGGAGTTCCAAGGGGCGTTAGCCGAGACTGTCGAGTTGGCACCCGCTCAAGAGGAGCAGGCGGCTCTGGTGCCGTACTGGGTGGAGTTGGTGCGCGGTCAGTTGGTCGCCAAGTACGGGTCGAACACCGTCCTGCAAGGGGGCCTGCGGGTCTACACGTCCATAGACCTGCGCATGCAGACGGCGGCCGAGAAGGCCGTGGCGGACGTCCTCAACGAACCCGGCGACCCGAGTGCCGCACTCGTGGCGATCGACCTCCGTACGGGGGGCATCGTCGCGATGGTGGGAGGAGCCGACTTCGGTTCGCGCCAGTTCAATCTCGCCACCCAGAGTCACCGCCAGCCGGGATCGGCCTTCAAGACCTTCGTCCTCGCCACGGCCTTCGAGCAGGGTGACACCCCGGGCACCGTGTACGATTCCGCTCCCATAACCGTGGAGTTGCCCGGAGACGACTGGAACGTCAAGTCCAAGGATGTGGGGCCCCTGACCCTATCGGAAGCCACGGCGTCCTCGAGCAACGGCGCGTTCGCCCGGCTGATGATGGATGTGGGGCCCGAGAACGTGGTCGAGACCGCGGCCCGGCTCGGCATCGAGACACCGCTCGAGGCCTACCCGGCCATAGCTCTCGGCGGTCTCACCACGGGCGTGAGCCCCCTCGAGATGGCGGTGGCCTACGGGAGCATCGCCACCGGTGGAAACCGCCTCTCCGGGAACGTGGTCTTCGACCCGGATCACCCGGTCCTGCCCATCGCCATCACTCGGGTGGAGCGGGCGAACGGAGAACTCGTGGACGAAAACCGGTTGGTGAGCACGCCGGTACTGGACCCGGTGGCAGCCTACCTCGTCACCGACGCCCTGAAAGGGGTCATCGCCCATGGCACCGGTCGCGCAGCCGATATCGGCCGCCCGGCGGCGGGCAAGACCGGAACGACCCAGGAGTATCGAGACGCTTGGTTCGCCGGGTACACTCCCGACCTCGTGGCCGCGGTGTGGGTGGGCTATCCGGACGAGCAGAAGGAGATGACCGACGTCCACGGCATCAACGTGACCGGCGGGTCGCTGCCCGCTGAGATCTGGGCCGCCTTCATGCGTGACGCGCTCGCGGATGTCGAGCCCCGGGACTTCGTCGAACCGGTCGGCTCCGACTGGGTCACCGTATCGATCGACCCCGAATCGGGTCTGCTTGCCACCGAGTGGTGCCCGGAGGTCGTTTCCGCCCGATTCTTGGTGGGCACCGAGCCCACCGAGTCGTGCCCGCTGCACACGCCCAAGGAGGTGCCCGTGCCGGACGTCCTGGGTCTCTCCGCCGATGCCGCGCGGGCCGCACTCGAAGAGGCGCGGTTCACGGTGGAGGTGGAGGAAGGCTCCGGATCGGCCTACCCTCTCGGCACCGTGTTCGCGCAGGATCCTCCCGGCGGTACCTCCCTCCTCCAGGGCTCGTCGGTGCGGGTGTCCGTCGCCACCGACGGCGCCGCGCCCGGCACCGTGCCCCGAGTGGTGGGGCTCGAAGTCGTCGCCGCCCGACGCAGCCTGACCGCAGCGGGCTACAAAGTGACGGAGCGGGGCGCCGTGTCGGAGGCCCCGGAGGGTATCGTCATAGATCAAGATCCCCCGGGCGGCACATCGGCGGAGGCAGGAACCACGATCGAACTCGTGGTAAGCACCGGCAGCCCCGAGACGACCACCACCCTGGAATCGACGCGGGTGCCCGATGTGGTGGGCGAGCGTCTTGCCCGCGCCTTACGCCTCGTGGAACGAGCGGGGCTGAGCGGCGAGGTGACCGCGCACGTGGTCACCGACGATCCGCAGAAACAGGGCACGGTGGCGGCCCAATCGCCGGAGGCCGATGCCGTCGTGACCCCAGGATCCACGGTCTCGCTGACCGTCTTCGGGCCGCCGTAGTTCTTCGGGCCTCCGTAGCGGCGGCTCCCTACACTCGGCTTACGCGAGTGAACCCCGAGCAAGCCAGGACATCCACGCCGCGAGCGGCGAACCGGTCGATCACCAAGTTCATGCCCAAGGAGTCCGAGGCATGGTGGCCCGCGATCACCACGTTCAGGTGCGCGGCCTCGGCCTTCTTGCGATGGTCCTCAGACATGTGCATGCCGAGAATGGTGCCCACTCCCGCGGCCGCCAGGCGCTCGATGGCCTGCTCGGGGCCGCTGGTGCCGCCCGTCATGTCCACCATGATGGTACCGGCGCGGTACTCAGCCTCCCCCTGGAAGATGGTCGGCCCCACGCCCTGCAAGACGCCCTCGCGGAATTCCGGGATCTCCTTCAGCATATCGAGGACGTCGGCCAGTGTGGCTTCCTCGTCGAACTCGTCGCACTTCGCCTGAAGGAACGCGTTCACGCTGTTGTCGGCGGGGGTGTGACAACACATGAGGGGGATCCCGAGTATCCGGGCCGCAGACACGGACTGGTCCACGTTGCTTGCGTGAAAGTACCGACCTATCTCTGAGCGTCGTCCGGCCATCATGGCGTCCCCGAAGCTGATCGGCACGCCGAAGCGGCGCCAGATGTCCGCCTGTACGCCCATCACCTCGGCGAGGTCGGCCAAGGCCCTGCCCTCGGGATGGTGCGCAAGGATCAGATCGAGCATCTGACCCTTGTCCCGCAACCTGTCGGCCAGGAGCACTTCGCCCACGGAGATATCGATGCCCACGAGTACCCGACCCACCTCGGTATCCGGATCGCCGTTCAGGATCCGGGTATCGCTGAAGGGGTTCGTGAGCGCTTCGCGGTCGAACTCCCACCGCCGTCGTTCCGGGAGGTCGTCGAAGGCCTTCCGTGCCTCCGTAAGGACGCGCTCCGTACCCTTGACGCCTCTGGGGTCGGCCTCTCTCCCGGCCTGGACCGCAGCCTCGTACAGTTCGCCAAGCTTCATGCCTCTGTCTCCCTTCCGTGCCCCGATCGTGGGACGGCCCGCACCTACGGGCCACTCGCTGCGCCCGACGCCCCCCACTCGCTACGCCAGTGGGGCGCCGCGCCGAGGAGGTCGAGATAGATACGTACTTCCTGGAAGGATATACCGCAAGGCCAAGTCTCCGCCACTGCCAACACCGATGCGCCCGGTCACCTCGACCCGCGGAGCCCACCCATCATCCAGTACCACCAGGCCCGACTCAGTGCCGAGTACGGCGTGGTTCCAGGTCAGGTCGAGACCGAACGCTTGGCCCACTCGACCCGGTCCCGTTGTCACCGCTCGGACCTCACGAGGCCCGAGGCCGCGGTTCGCGAGGAGCATGGAGACATCTCCGAGGGGCTCAACCGCACGTACGAGGACCGCCGCGGCCACTCCCTCCGGCTCGCACACAAGGTTCAACAGCACGTGGAGACCATAACTCAGATAGACGTAGACGGTTCCTGGAGCTCCGAACATCGCCCGGTTGCGGGGAGTCATGCCCCGGTGTGCGTGACAGGCGGGGTCGCCCTCCGGCAGATAGGCCTCCACCTCCACCAGGCGGCCGCCGCCCACTCCCTCACGCCACAGGATCTTCCCGATCAGGTCCGGGGCCACCGAATCCGCGGGCCGCGCGAAGAAGGAGGGGTCCAGGACCCGCCCCGAGATCACACGGGGCCGTTCCGAAGATCCGCGACCACCCCCCGAACACGTGACACCCGGTCACGGGCGTCGGCGAGTTGTTCGTCGACCCTGTGGGGCGCGGTACCGCCGGGCGAGACTTTCGCGGAGACAACCCGGTCCAGATCGACCACGGCGAAGTAGTCCTCCCCGAACAACGGGCTCAACGCCACAAGCTCCGCCAGCGACACCTGCGAAAGAGTCCGGTCGGTGCGGTGTGCCACCGCCACGAGAGCCCCCGCGACGTGGTGGGCCTCGCGGAAGGGCAATCCCTTGCCTACGAGGTAGTCAGCGACGTCGGTGGCCTGCGCGTAGCCACCTTCGGCCGCGGCCCGCGCCCGCGCCCGGTCCACGTCGAGGAGGGCGAGCATCGCGGTCATCGCCTCCAGGCACACGTCGAGCTCGTCGCGACTCGCGAAGAGATACAGCTTGTCCTCTTGCAGGTCTTTGTTGTAAGCGAGCGGCAGACCCTTCACCAGTGCTCCGAGGGCGGTGAGTCGGCCCAGGAAACCGGCCGCCTTCCCCCGCACGAGCTCGGCCGCGTCGGGATTCCGCTTCTGCGGCATGATGCTGGATCCCGATGTCCACGAGTCGGGCAGCGTGGCGAACGCGAACTCCTGCGACGTCCATAGCACGAGCTCCTCGGCCAATCGCGAGAGGTGGAGCGCGCAGCCGGCGGCGTCGGCCAGATACTCGAAGGCCGCGTCCCGCGCCGCTACCGCGTCCATGGCGTTCGGTGCCACACGGGCGAAGCCGAGCTCCGCGGCTACCATGTCGCGGTCGAGCGGGTAATTGACACCCGCGAGCGCACCGGCGCCGAGAGGCATCCATGAAGACTGAAACCAATGCAGGAATCGACCGGCATCACGTTCCAACATGGCCACATAGGCAAGCAGGTGGTGCGCGAACGAGACAGGCTGAGCCCGCTGGAGATGCGTATAGCCGGGGAAGAGCACGTCTCTGCACTCTGCCGCCCGGGCGAGTAGGACCTCCTGTAGAGAGATGATCCGCTCGAGATGGCCGGTCACCGCTTCCCGCAGGTAGAGCTGTACGTCGAGCGCCACCTGGTCGTTCCGGCTGCGCCCCGTGTGCACCTTGCCACCGACGGGGCCCACCAGCTCCGTGAGCCGACGCTCGAGTGCCATATGCACGTCTTCGTCGCGGAGTTGCCACTCGAGCCGCCCGGCCTCCACTTCCTCAGCTACCCGGCTGAGCCCCTCGAGGAGGGCCGTGGTCTCGGCCGGTTCGAGCACACCGATCGCCCCCAGCATGCGCACGTGGGCCGCCGATCCGCGCAGATCGTAACGCGCCAGGATGTAGTCGAAGGGCAGCGAGGCGTTCATCCTCTCGAAGAGGTCCGCCTGCTCCCCAGAAAAGCGACCGCCCCACGGCTTAGCCGACCCGCCGGGCGGGCCCGCGGCGTCTCCCCGGCCGACGCCTGTCACTTTTCCCGCCCCCGACGCGCCCAGACCTCCAAAGGCAGACCCCACAACTCCACGAAACCTTTGGCCGAGTGGTGACTGAACCGGTCGCCCGCGCCATAGGTGGCGAGTTCCTCTACATACATCGAGTGGGGTGAACGGCGACCGCGCACGGTGCACGAGCCTTTGTAGAAGAAGAGGCGGACGTCGCCCGAGACGCGTGCCTGGGTCTCCGTCGTGAAGGCACGCAATGCATCGGCCAACGGACTGAACCACTGACCGTCGTAGATCATGTCGGCCAGACGCTGCTCCACCCCGCGCTTGAAGTGAAGCAGATCGCGGGTGAGCACCAGGTCCTCCACCTCACCGTGGGCTCGTATCAGGGCCAAGGCCCCCGGCGTCTCATAGATCTCCCGGCTCTTTATGCCTACGAGGCGGTTCTCGATCATGTCGATGCGCCCGAATCCATGGCGGCCGCCGAGTTCGTCGATAGTGTCGATGAGAGCGACGGGTTCCATGGCCCTGCCGTCCAGGGCCACGGGCACGCCCTGCTCGAAACTCACGATCACCTCCACCCCTTCGTCGGGCGCCGTACGCGGGTCCACGGTCACGGTGAACGCCTCCTCCGGCGGAGACTCCCAAGGATCTTCCAACTCACCGCACTCGATAGTGCGTCCCCACACGTTCTCATCGATGGAGAAGGGGTTCTTCTTCGTCAGCGGGATATCGATGCCGCGGGCGGCCACGTAATCGAGGATCTCAGGGCGAGTCATGTTCCACTCGCGGGCCGGGCCCAGGACGGTGATGGTAGGATCCAGGCAGCGGATGGACACGTCGAACCGCACTTGGTCGTTCCCCTTGGCGGTGCACCCGTGGGCTATGTATTTCGCGCCTCTGGCCTGCGCCAGTTCCACCATCTTCTTGGAGATGAGCGGACGCGACAGCGCCGAGACCAGGGGGTACTTTTCCTCGTACAGAGCGTTCGCCGCCAGAGCGGGAAAGACGAAATCGCGGACGAACTCCTCTTTCGAGTCGATGATGACGGCTTCTATGGCACCTGCCAGCAAGGCCCGCTCCCGAAGCATCTCCAGGTCCTTGGCCCGCCCCACATCCACCAGGGCGGCGATCACATCGACGCCCTGGTTCTCGCGCAGATAGGGGATCAAAGCGGATGTGTCGAGGCCGCCGGAGTAGGCGAGCACGCACAGGTCGGACGACATTGTCAGCCTCCTAGTTGGTTGAGGAATAGAGCCACGGTTTCGGCCGCGTCCGTATCGGGAGTTACGATGATGACTGTGTCGTCACCGGCCACACAGCCGAGTATCTGCGGGTGCTCCAGCTCGTCGATGACGCGCCCCATGCCCGGGGCGGTACCCACTTCACACTTCACCAGCACCATGTTCTGAGCGGCGAGCACGACGACGCCGAACTCCTCCATCATGCGGGCGCACGCGGCGACAGGGTCCCGTCGTTCCTCGTGCTCCGTGATCGCGTACCGGAAGCGGCCCGTTTCGTCCCGGCTGCGCTCGAGTCCCAGTTCGCGGAGGTCGCGGCTGACCGTCGCCTGGGTGACAGAGATCCCCTGCGCCCGCAGGGCACGCACCAACTCTTGCTGAGTACCGATGCGCGACCGCCGCACGAGCTCCCGGATGAGCTGCAGACGCTGACGTTTCACGGGCGCTCCCCGTCGGCGGTCATCAGAAAGGTCAGGAGGGCCTTCTGGGCATGGAGCCGATTCTCGGCTTGGTCGAAGACCACGGAACGCCGCCCGTCCATCGCGGCATCGGTGATCTCCATGCCCCGATGAGCGGGCAGGCAGTGCATGACAACGGCCTGAGGGAGGGCCGCCGCAAGGAGTGCATCGTCGATGCGGTAGGGGGTGAGCGCGGCGAGCTTGGCCTCGTCGTGAGCCTGGCCCATGCTGATCCACACGTCGGTGTACAGCGCGGACGCGGCGGCCACGGCGGCCCTCGGATCGCGCTCCACCCATACCCGCGTGCCGTGCGTCTCCGCCAGGACCTGGACTTCCGTCCAGATCTCAGCATCCACGTCGTACCCCTCCGGAGTGGACAGGCACACGTTCACCCCGGTCATGGCTCCGGCCGCCGCCAACGATGCCGCCACGTTGTTCCCATCACCGAGGTAGGTGATAGTGCGACCCCGCGGATCGGGAAACGACTCCTCGAAGGTGAGGATGTCGGCCAAGGCCTGACACGGGTGACGGTCGTCGGTGAGGGCGTTGATCACCGGGACGGAGGCGTTGACCGCCAGGTCGTCGACGTCCCGCTGGGCGAAGGTGCGGATGACGATGGCGTCCACGTAGCGGGAGAGCACCCGAGCCGTATCTTCGATCGTCTCCGAGGTGCGCATCTGCAACTCGTTCTCGCCCAGGAACAGGGGCATGCCCCCCAACTGGTGCACGCCGACGCTGAACGACACGCGCGTGCGGGTGGAGGGCTTGCTGAAGATGAGCGCCACCGTCTTGCCCCCGAGCACCTCCGAGAAAGGCTCGCGTTTGAGGCGGACGGCCTCGTCGAGGACCCAGCGGATCTCCGCCGCCGAAAGGTCCGAGACCTTCCGAAAATGACGCACGCTCATGATGCACCTCCCGTGTCGGCGGGCCCGCGGCCGAGCCGTTCTTCGAGGAACCGTCCCACTGCGTCAACCTGCTCGGGAGACACGTTCAGAGGCGGCAGGAAGCGCAGGGTGACGTCCGAGGTGGCGTTCAGTAGGATGCCGGCGTTCAGAGCGTCGAGGGCCACCTGCTTCGCCGAGATACCCTCGAGATCGACGGCGGCCATCAGTCCCAGCCGCCGCACTTCGGCAACGAAACCCGCCGCCTCCAACCCACGAAGCCACCCCTCCAACCGAGCGCCGAGTTCTTCGACCCTCTCGAAGAGTCCCTCTTCCTCCAGAAGGTCGAGCACCGCGAGCGCGGCGGCGGCCACTACGGGGCCGCCGCCGAACGTGGAGCCGTGGTCACCCGGTTCCAGCACTCCCGCCGCGCGGCCGCTCACCAGCGCCGCGCCCATGGGTAGGCCGCCGGCCAGCGTCTTGGCCACGGTGATCACGTCCGGACTGAGGCCGAAGCGTCGGTAGGCGAACGGAGCCCCGCAGCGCCCGAGGCCGGTCTGTACCTCGTCCACCATGAGCAGGGCGTCGTGTTCTCGGCAGAGGCGATCGGCCGTCTGCCAGAAGTGGGGCGAGGGAATGAGCACGCCGCTCTCCCCCAGCACGGGTTCGGCCAGGAAGGCTGCCACCTGCTGCTCGCGGAAGACGGCCGTGAGAGCCTCCGGATCGGCGAACGGCACGTGCACGAACCCCTCGAGGGGTGCTCCGAACGCCGTCCGCTTCTCCGGCTGGCCTGTGGCGGAGAGAGTCCCCATCGTGCGCCCGTGGAACGAGCGTTCCAGCGTGACGATCACGCCGCCACCCATGGCGTTGCCTCGCTTCCGAGCGATCTTGACAGCCACCTCGTTGGCTTCGGCGCCACTGTTCGCGAAGAACACCCGGCCGCCGTTGCCGAGAGCGGACAAGCGCTGAGCGAGCCGGGCCTGCGGTTCGGTGAGATAGAGATTCGAGCAGTGGATCAGACGACCGGCCTGCTCGCGGATGGCTGCCACCACATGGGGATGACAGTGGCCGAAGTTGCTGACGGAGAGCCCGGTGACGAAGTCCAGATAGCGGCGGCCGTCGCGCCCGGTGACTTCCGCCCCCTCCCCCGCCACGATCTCCAGCGGCTGACGGGCATAGGTGGGCAGCACGTACTCGCCGTCCAGCGCCAGCACCTCCGCGCCCACCCGCGCCCACTCTGCGTCCGTCGGCGTCACCGTCATACCGGGCTCCCTTGCGAAGCGTCGGAACGGATCATGGTGCCCACGCCCGAATCCTCGGTGAGGATCTCAAGGAGTACGGAATGGGCCACCCGCCCGTCGATGATGTGGGCGGCGCGGACTCCGGCGCCGAGAGCGGCAAGGACCGCCTCGAGCTTGGGGATCATCCCTCGGGACACCTGTCCGCCCTCCACCAGTTCCTGCACCTGTTCGGCCGTGCACTCCGATATCAGGCTGTTCTCGTCTTCGAAGTCGGCGTACAGACCGGCCACGTCGGTGAGAAAGACCACCTTCTCCGCCTGCAAGGAGGCGGCGACGGCCGCCGCCACGGTATCAGCGTTGATGTTGTAGCTCTCTCCGTTCGGCCCGGCACCCACCGAGGCCACCACCGGCACGTAGTCCTCCTCGAGGAGAGCCAGGAGAGAGGTGTTCACCGCCTGCACCTCGCCCACGAGGCCCAAATCCAGGAAGCTCCCGTCGGCGCCGCGTCGCTCCAGTTTCCGTGCCTGAATGAGCAGGCCGTCGTCGCCGCCGAGGCCGACCGCTCGGCCCCCCCGTTGGTTGATCAAGCTGACGATTTCCTTGTTCACCTTGCCCACAAGCACCATCTTGGCCACCTCCATGGCGGCTTCGTCGGTGACGCGCAGCCCGTCCACGAACCGCACGGGCAGATCGAGTCGCTTCATGAAGCTCGAGACCTCGTTCCCACCGCCGTGCACGATGATGGGTCGTATGCCCACGTAGCGCAGCAGGACTATGTCGGTGGCGAACTCGTCCTTCAGGTCGGCGGAACTCATGGCCGCGCCGCCATACTTGATCACCACCGTCTTCCCGCTGAACTGTCGGATGTAGGGCAGCGCCTCGAGGAGGATCTCGACCCGCTTCCGGTAGACCTCGCGCATGGCCTCGGCCTTCCTAGGTGTGGTATTCGGCGTTGATGGTGACGTACTCGTGCCCGAGATCCGCAAAGAAGACCTCGCTCGCGCCGACGCCGGTGCGGAGATCGAGGGTCATGTCCACTTCGCTGCTCTCCATCACGCTCCGAAGACGGAATCGCTCCTCAGTCGACAGGGATACCGCGGCGGCCCGGTCGACCAACTGCACGCCTCCTATCTCAAGGGTGACACCGGGGAAGGTGCGTGAGGGCAGAGCGGCGCCGGCCGCACTCAGGATGCGGCCCCAGTTGGGGTCGCGGCCGTACATGGCCGTCTTTACCAGCGTCGAATCGGCCACCGCGCGGGCCACCACGTCCGCATCCTCGTCGTCCGGAGCGCCCTTCACCAGCAGACGCATTACTTTGGTGGCACCCTCCCCGTCGGCCACCATCATCAGCGCAAGGCGGAGCAGGGCGTACCGCAGGGCCGTGCCGAACTGATTCACGCTCTCCGCCGAGAGGGTGACGGCGGAAGCACCGCTGGCCAACAGGAAGACGCAGTCGTTCGTGCTCATCTGGCCGTCGACCGTGATGCGGTTGAACGTGTGGCCCACCTCGCGGGCAAGGAGGCTGGAAGCCACCGTGGGAGAAAGCAGGGCGTCCGTTGTGATCACACACAGCATGGTGGCCATGCCCGGCGCGATCATTCCGGCGCCCTTGGCACAGGCTCCCAAATGGACGACGCCGTCCCGCGTGGAGATATCCAAGGCGAGAGCTTTGGGAAAGCGATCGGTGGTCATGATGCTCTCGGCGAAGGCCGCACCGCCTTCGCGGGCCAGCGTCGCCACGGCCGCCCGCACACCCCGATCGAGTGCGCCCCGTTCCAGGGGCACACCGATGATCCCGGTGGACGCGATCCCGACGCGCTCCGGGCCGAGGCCGAGGGCGTCCGCAGTCGCCGCCTGCATGGCGCGGGCCACGACGAGCCCATCGGGCCCCGTACAAGCATTGGCGTTGCCGCTGTTCATGGCCACGGCCGCCAGCTTCGCGAGAGCGCACTCTTTGCGCGACACCTGTACGGGCGCGGCGGCGAAGGAGTTGTGCGTGAACACGGCCGCGCCGGTACACGCTGCCCGGTGTTGCGGGACGACCGTTATCACACCCACATCGAGGCGACCGCTCTCCTTGATTCCGGCAGCCGCACCGCCACCCACGAATCCCTCGGGGTACGTGACACCGCCCGAGCCCTTCGGCGCGCCCACTGGGGTGACACCCTCCGGAAGAGCGAGAAAGTGCGAGGATCCAGGATCGACAACGACGGGATGCTCAGGACCTGTGCCGACGCTCACGCCTCCCCCTCGAGTCCCATGGTCTCGGGCAGACCGGCCATGATGTTGAAGTTCTGCACGGCCTGACCGGACGCCCCTTTCACCAAGTTGTCTATCACCGCCACCACCTTGTAGAGACCGGCCGCTGGGTCCACCCGTACCGCCATGCGGCAGAAGTTGGTGCGCTGCACCTCACTCAGCGCGGGGGCCGCGGCGCGCACCTCTACAAAAGGCTCGTGCGCGTAGGCACGCGAATAGAGTTCGAAGAGCTCTGCCCCCGATAGCAGGCCGCCGGCACCCGATGAGTCGCCATCGCCGACCGGGCAGAGGTACACGGTGACGAGGATGCCCCGGTCCACGGGCAGCAGGTGAGGCGTGAACGACACCGGCACGGCCGTCCGCGCGGCGGACGCCGCCTCCTGCACCATCTCCGAAGTATGCCGGTGGCCCACCTCGCCGTACGCACGGAAGTCGTCATGCACGCTGCTGAAGTGCGTCTTCTCGGTCGGCGTCTTCCCCGCACCGGAGACACCGGACTTGGCATCGACGATCATACGACCCACCCCTCCTTCGCGCAGGAGCGGGAGGCTCGCGAGCAGGGAGGCGGTGGGAAAACAACCCGGATTCGCCACCAGCCGCGCGCCGGAGATCTTGTCGCGGTAGACCTCCGGGAGCCCGTACACGGCCTCCGCCACGAGGTCCGGACGGGCATGCTCGAATCCGTACCAGCGCGGGTACTCAGCCGGATCCGCCAGACGGAAGTCTGCCGACAGATCTATGACCCGGGACCCGGCATCCACCAATTCGGCCACAACGGGATGCGCCGCTGCGTGCGGATAGCACACGAACACGAATTCCGAGTCTCCGAGACGCTGCGCGTCATACGCAACGTACTCCCCCGGAACGCGCGTGTGGGGAAACACCTCGTCAACCCGACGCCCCACCTGAGCCGTGGAGGTGAGCACGTCCAACTCCACCACCGGATGAGCGCTGAGAAGGCGGGTGAGCACCATCCCCGTGAATCCGGTGGCCCCAACGATACTCGCCTTGATCACGCCATACCCCACTTCCGTTCCGCTCCACATCGGTGTGCAGATGCATAACTATACACCGCAGTGCAATTAGTTGCAAACGGGGAGACGCGCCTCGGCCGGCGGAGCGGTTTCGAGTCAGACGCGCCCGGTCTTCAGCGGCCCGGTCCGTCTGCGGCCGCCGCGCCGAGACCGTCGGGCGGTCGGCCCTGCGCTCTCAGCTCCTGATCTCGGCGCCGATGGCTTCCCTCAAGCGCTGGAGCATGGTGGCTCGTGCCTCGTTGACCTCGGCTTCTTCGAGTGTTCGGTCCAACGACCGATACGTGAGACGCAGGGCCAGGCTCTTCTTCCCCTCGCCCACCTGCGGCCCCGTATACACGTCGAACACCCGTACGTGCCTCAGAAGTCCGCCTCCGTGCTCCCGGACCGCGGCCGCCACGGCGATGGCGGGTAGATCGGAGGCCACCACCAGTGCCAGGTCCTGTTCCACCGCCGGATGACTCAGCAGGTCCTCGAAGAAGGACACCCCACGGCGCTGCAGGACGACGGCGTCGAGGTCGAGTTCGGCGGCCACCGCCGGGCCGGGAAGATCGAACGCCCGCAACACCAGGGGGTGGACTTCACCCACCCAGCCCAGCACGCCGTTCCGAGCTACGATCGAGGCCGTGCGCCCTGGATGAAGAAAAGGTTCGCGAGAAGGCTCGTAGTCGACGTCCACGCCGTGAGCGGCAAGCACGCGCTCCACGAGTCCCTTGCCGAGGTAGACATCGGTGACCACCTCCGGAGCCTTCCACGAATCCGGTTCCCAGGCACCAAGAAGCAGGACGCCCAAGCGCCTGGTCTCCCGGGGCAAACCCGGACCCTCGGCGTGGAAGGTGCGGCCGATCTCGAACACATGCACTCGATCCTCGCGGACCGAGACGTTCCGCGCCGCGGTGGCCAGAAGTCCGGGCAGCAGCATCGTGCGCATCACCGACTGGTCTTGACTGAGTGGGTTCGCCAGAGGAATGGCCTGAAGACGAGCGTCGCCGGCTTCCAGCCGGAGCTTGTCGAGCCACACCGGGTCTACGAACGAATAGTTTACGGCCTCGTCCAGCCCGGCTCCCGTGAGCAGGTCGGCCACGCCGCGCACGACGCGCTGCTCTTCGGTGAGGCCGCCGCGGCCTTCGGTGCGCGGCGGCAACGTGGAGGGCAGCTTGTCCAGCCCATGGATGCGGGCCACTTCCTCCACCAGGTCGATCTCCCGCTCCAAGTCGGCCCGCAGCGTGGGCACGGTCACCAAGAGACGCTGGTCATCGCTCGGATCCTCGTCCACGTCGCAGCCCAGATTGCCAAGGATGCTCTCGATCTCCGACGTGGGTACGTCGGTACCGAGGATCTCGGCAACCCGGTGGGGCCGCAGTGTTAGCACCCAGGGCTCCACCGCACTCTCAAGCACGTCGAGCGTGCCCTGCGACACCGTCCCTCCGCAGATCTCCGTGAGCATCGCGCAGGCCATGTCCAGGGCCAGGGGCACCATATTCCGATCCAGGCCCTTCTCGAAGCGAGTGGACGACTCGCTGCGCAGCCCGAGAGCACTCGACGTGCGCATGATGGAGGGTCCGTGGAAGTTGGCGGCCTCGAGGAAGAGATCCGTGGTGGTGTCGGTCACCTCGCTGTCCACACTGCCCATGATGCCCGCGATCACCGAGGGCTTGACGGCGTCCGCGATCACCAGCATGTCTTCGGCGAGTTCCCGCACGTTCCCGTCGAGGGTGACGATGGTCTCCCCCGCGGCGGCGCGCCGGGCGATGATCTTCCCTCCCTCGATCGTCGCGAGATCGAAGGCGTGCAGAGGCTGCCCCACCGACCACATCACGTAGTTCGTCACGTCAACCACGTTGTTCACGGGACGCATGCCCGCGTGGCTGATGCGCGCCTTCAACCACGAGGGAGACTCGGCCACGGTCACACCGTGGATCACCCTGGCGGCGTAACGGGGACAGAGGTCGGGGTCCCACACCTCCACGGCCACCTCGTCCTCGGTCCGACGGTCCGCGACGGGGAACTGATAGTGGAGTTCCTCGCAGTACTCGGCCCGCGTCACGGCCCCGATCTCCCGGGCAAGCCCACGGATGGACAGGCAATCGGGGCGATTCGGCGTGACCTCCACCTCGAGAACGCTCTCGCTGACGGGCAGCCGGTCGCCCAAGAACTCGCCCGCCACCCACTCGTCGGGGAGCACCAGGATGCCGGGGCTCTTTGCCTCGAACCCCAGTTCCGCCTCCGACATGATCATCCCCGAAGAGCGCACACCGCGCAGCTTGGCCTCGCCGATCTCCATACCGTTCGCGAGAATCGCTCCCGGTAGGCACACGGCCACGGTCTGGCCGGCCGCGACGTTGGGGGCGCCACACACGATGGTACGGGGTCTCTCCTCTCCCACGTCCACGGTGCACACCGACAACTTGTCCGCGTCCGGATGCTTCTCGCAGGCTGTCACCTTGCCCACGACGAAGCGTTGCAGCACCTCCTCACGGGGAGGAGCACCAACAGCGCCCACGCGTTCCACCTCGGTGCCGGTGAGCGCAAGACGAGAGGCCAGCTCGGCCGGCGAAAGGCCGATGGCGACGTATTCTCTCAACCAGGAAAGCGGAGCCTTCATTGTCGTTCCATCCTAGAACTGCCGCACGAAGCGGAGGTCGTTCTCGTAGAAGAGGCGGAGATCGGTGACCCCGTGCTTCAGCATGGCGATGCGCTCGATACCCATGCCGAAGGCGAAGCCCGTGAACTCCTCAGGATCGTAGCCCACGAATCGGAAGACGTTCGGATCGACCATGCCTGCCCCCAGGATCTCGAGCCACCCGCTCCGCTTGCACACCCGGCACCCCACCCCGTCGCACAGCATGCAGGAGACATCCACTTCCACCGAAGGCTCCGTGAAGGGGAAGAAATGCGGACGCAGCCGGATGCGGCGGTCGGCACCGAACATGGCTCGAGCAAAGACCTCGAGCGTGCCTTTGAGATCGGCGAGGGTGATGTCGCGGTCCACCACCAGACCCTCCACCTGATGGAACATCGGCGTGTGGGTGGCGTCTGAGTCGCGGCGATACGCCTTGCCCGGGGCGATCACGTACACCGGCGGGCGCTGCCGCTCCATGGTGCGCACCTGCACCGGCGAGGTGTGCGTGCGCAGCAAGATGTCGCTGGTGACGAAGAAGGTATCGTGAAGCGAACGCGCCGGGTGGTCGGCGGGGTGGTTCAAGGCTTCGAAATTGTAGTAGTCGGTCTCGATCTCCGGCCCTTCGGCCACTTCGTAGCCCATTGACACGAAGATATCCTCGATCTCCCGCTGGGTCGAGGTGATGAGATGGAGGTGTCCCGCGGGCAACGGCAGCCCGGGCAGGGTCACGTCCACCGAGTCGCTTTCGAGGGCGTGCACCAACTCGTCCGCCTCGAGCGCGGCCTGCCGTACCTCGAGCGCCTGCTCGAGTTCACGCTTCACCAGGTTGCCGAACTTGCCCACGCCCGGCCGCTCCTCCGCCGGGAGTTGGGGGATGCTGCGGAGCAGGTTGGTGAGCTCAGCCTTCCGGCCAAGGAAGCGCACGCGGGCTTCCTCGAGGCCTGCCAGAGTCATGGCCGCGTCTACGGCGGCCAGACCGCCGGTGTAGATGGCGCGTAAGTCGTCTCGCTCCAGTACCTGCAATATCTCATCCTGGGCCGGTATGATGCCTCCCTTCGCTGGACCGGTTACGCTAACAGACCCTCCCGCCCTTTGCCAAGGCGGCCCCGCGTCAGCTCGTAGAGAAGCACCGTGCCTGCCATGGCCACGTTCAACGAATCGAACGCCGCCTGACGGATCACCACGCGGCGCACCCCCGGCCCCACCTCGGGCAGTGAGCCCCTCTCGGCTCCGAGCACCAGCACTGCCGGACCCTCCACCTCCAAACCGGCCGCCTCCACCTCCCCATCGGGGTCGGCCATCACGAACACCGGTGTCTGTGCGCCCCGTCGCTCCTCAGCGCCCACTTTGGCCGCCATGTCGACAGGTGTCACTTCAAGTACGATGCGAATGAGGAATTGGGCGCCCATACCCGCGCGGAGGGCCTTGGGGCCGAACGGGTCGGCAGTCCCCGGGCTGCAGATCACACCAACGGCGCCAAAGGCCACCGCACTCCGCACCAGGGTGCCCACGTTGCCGGGATCGCCGACCCCAGCCACGTACACGCTGATCCCGTCGCCGAGAGCCACGTCCCCAAGGGACCACTCCACCATGTCGAACAGCGCCACCACATCGGCGGCCCCACCCAGACTGCTCGCGTGGGCCAGGACCTCCGCCGAGCAGACGCCGATGTCGAGTTCGTCTTCCTCGGCCTCCTCGAGCACCTCCGCGGGGAGTCGGTCCAGAAGATCCTCTCGTACCAGGATCTCCACCGGCAGATCTCCCGCCTCCACCGCCGCTTCCAGAAGATCCAGACCTTCGCAGACGAACAATCCCTTATCCCTCCGGTGCTTCTTCTTCTGCAGTTTGTGGGCGAGCTTGATGCTGTCGTTCTGACGCCCGGATATCTCGCGGATCATCCGTTCCTCCTTGTCATCAGCCCGTGGGCAGCAGCTCTTCGGGGAGCCGGCGCGCGAGCGGGCGCCGACGCGCGATCAGCGCGACTCCCAGAGTGAGCGTGCCCACCCGGCCGGCGTACATGGTCAGAATGATCAACAGTTTGCCTGCCAGCGTGAGGTGCGGTGTGAGACCCAGGGAGAGCCCGACGGTACCGAACGCGGAGACCACCTCGAACAGGCCCACGGAGAGCGGGATGTCTTGGGCGGTGTCGAGCAGCAACAGGGTGATGAGCATCACGAAGGCTGCAGAAGCCACGGCCACCGTCAAAGCCTTCACCACCTGGCTCTGCCCGATGCGGCGAGAGGCGAACTCCACGTCGCTCGCCCCCCGGACCGAAGCCCAGATGGAAGCCATGATGATGCCGAACGTCGTGGTCTTGATGCCGCCCCCCGTGGACTCCGGCGACGCCCCGATGAACATGAGGACTATGAACAAGAACACCGTACCCGGAGCCAGATTCGCCAACGAAACGGTGTTGAAGCCGGCCGTTCTCGGAGTGATCCCTTGGAAGAGGGCGACGGTCGCCTTGTCCACGAGGCTCAGCCCGGCAAGCTCGGGAGAGGTCCATTCCAGAGCCAAGAAAGCGAGCATCCCCACCACTATCAGCGATCCCGACACCAGAACCACCATCTTGGTTTGGAGTGAGAAGATCCGACGACCGCGCCGAGACACAAGATCGAGCCATACCGGGAAGCCCAAGCCTCCCGCCACGACCAGCAGGGCGATGGTGAGGCTCACTACCGTGTCGTCACGAAACCCCTCCAGGTTGTCGCTGAACAGGGCGAACCCGGCGTTGTTGAAGGCGCTCACCGAATGGAAGGCACCGTATCCGAGAGCGCGGGTGGCGTCGTAGCCATGGTTCAGCATCAGGTCTCCGGCCAGAACGAGTGCACCCGCCGTCTCGAAGAGCGCCGTCATCGCGAGGACGGCCACCACCAGGCGAACGATCCCCGCCAGCCGGATGTGACCCAGAGACTCCCGGATGATGAGCCGACCTTGCAGGCCGATCCGCCGACCGGCAAGCAGGAAGAGCAGCGTGGCGGAGGTCATGATGCCCAGACCGCCGATCTGGATCAGCGCGGCTATGACGAACTTACCGAGCGGAGTGAAGACCGTGGCCGTATCCACCGTGACGAGCCCGGTGACGCACACGGCCGAGGCGGACGTGAAGAGCGCATCGATGTACGGGAGAGAGCCTGCCGTGACGGTCATGCCCGGCAGCGACAGGACCGCCGACCCCACGAGGATGGCGGCAGCGAAACTGAGTAGAACCAATCGGGGAGGCGATAGCCTCATCTGCATGGTACGTTCAAGCCTCGCTGCCGCCAAAAGTAGCGACCGGTCAGGAAGCGGTGAGCGCCGCCTTCGCCTTGCTTGCGATCTCGGCGAACACCTGGGGTTCCTTCACCGCCAGATCGGCCAAGACCTTGCGGTTGAGTTCGATGTTCGCCTGCTTCAAGCCGTGGATGAACTGGTTGTAGCTCATGCCGTGCTGACGGGCCGCGGCGTTGATGCGCGTGATCCACAGTTTCCGGAAATCGCGCTTACGGGCCTTGCGATCACGGTACGCATAGGTGTACGACTTGAGCAGCTGCTCTTTCGCCTGCCGGTAGTTGGTGCTCTTGAGCCCCCAATATCCCTTGGCCTCATCCAGTGCCTTCCGGCGTTTCTTCTTCGCGTTGATACTGCGCTTGACGCGTGCCACGACTCACTACCTCCTAGGCGCCGAGAAGGTCACGGCACTTGGCCGCGTTGTGACCGTCGATAGGCGTGTCCTTGCGGAACTTCCGCTTGCGCTTGCTCGGCTTCTTCGTGAGGATATGACTACTGAAAGCCCGCCTATGCATGAGCTTTCCGGTGCCGGTCACCTTCACGCGCTTCTTCATGCCGCTGTGTGTCTTGTTCTTGGATTTCATGGGCGTCCCTACTGTCGTACGCTGCCATTGCATGCCGCGGGCGTCGTGAACCAACACCCGGGCGATCCCACGACCCACAGGATCGGGAACCGAGGTCGTATCAAGATGGGTCCGGCGACCGCGGCGGTCTAGTGCTTCTTTGGTCCGAGCATCATCACCATGTTGCGCCCGTCCAGGTTCGGCTGACTCTCGACGTCGCCAAGCTCCTGGAGCTCCTCCGCCATCCTTCTCAGCAGACGCTCACCCAGGTGCGGATGCACCAGCTCGCGACCCCTGAACATGATGGTCACTTTGACCTTGTCGCCTTTCTTGAGGAAACGCTCGACATGCCCCTTCTTCGTAGCGAAGTCGTGGTCGTCGATCTTCGGCCGCAGCTTGATCTCCTTGATGCTGATCGTCGTCTGCCGCTTGCGCGCCTCTTTGGCCTTCTGCTCCTGCTCGTACCGGTACTTCCCGTAGTCCATGACTTTGCAGACGGGCGGATTCGCCATGGGGGCCACTTCCACCAGATCGAGGTTGAGTCGATCTGCGAACTCCAGTGCCTCCCGAGCGCTCAGAATCCCCACCTGCTCGCCGTCAGGACCGATCAGTCTCACCGATTCCGCACGGATCCTATCGTTGATTCGAATAGTCTCAGCTATCTCCCTCTACACCTCCCCGGCCACACCGGATCGATTGTGATACACGCACAAATAGAGCGGTAGCCTTCGGCCACCGCTCCACGTCCGCGAGACGGAAAGACCTGCGTACCGCTCGACGCAGCCGCTGGCTCCGCCTTCACGCAGTCTTCTCGATGGACCCGGCGCCACTCACGGCGCGAGGTGGGAAGGGTGGCTTCCACTTGATGTGCAGGCGGCAGTATAGCCCACGGACGCCCGCTTCTCAAGCAGGTTCGTCGTGACCGCCGCCGTGCGGCCGTCGGCTCAGGCTCCCGCCGTCGGCACCTGCGACGCGGCCGCGATGGTCGCCATCGCCTGCTCCCGGGTCTGCCCGCCAAGATCTCCGTCCGCCCGTGAGCGCAGGGAGACGGTGCCACCCTCCACCTCCCGGTCTCCCACCACGAGCATGAACGGCACCTTCGACACCTCGCTGTCCCTGATCTTCCGGCCCACCGACTCCGTGCGGTCGTCCACATCCGCGCGTAAGCCGGCCTCCGCCAGCGACGCCGCCACTTCCGCGGCCTGGTCGTTGTGGCGGTCGGCCACCGGGATCACGACGGCCTGTACCGGTGCGAGCCAAGCCGGGAAGGCCCCACCGTAGTGCTCGATGAGGATCCCCAGGAAGCGTTCGATGCTGCCGAGGACCGTGCGGTGGATCATGACCGGTCGGTGCCGCTGGTTGTCCTCTCCCACATATTCAAGGTCGAAGCGCTCGGGCATGGCGAAGTCGAGTTGGCAGGTGGCGCACTGCCAGGTGCGTCCCATGACGTCCTCGATGTGGAAGTCGATCTTCGGCCCGTAGAAGGCGCCGTCGCCCGGATTGAGGGTGTAGTCGAGCCCCGCGCGCTCGAGCGCCGCGGCCAAGGCCTTCTCCGCTGTGCTCCACATCTCGGCCGAGCCGATCGACTTCTCGGGCCGGGTGGAGAGCTCGAGATGCACCTTCTCGAACCCGAAGGTGCGGTAGATGCGCATCACGAGGTCGATGACGCCCACCACCTCGTCCTCGATCTGCTCGGGTAGGCAGTAAATATGAGCGTCGTCCTGGGTGAACGTACGCACTCGGAACAGTCCGTGAAGCACGCCCGACAGTTCGTGTCTGTGCACGAGTCCGAGCTCGGCCGCGCGCAGGGGGAACTCGCGGTACGAGTGCTGCGCCGACCGGTAGATGAGGATACCGCCGGGACAGTTCATCGGCTTCACCGCGTAGTCGCCATCGTCGATGCGGGTGAAGTACATGTTGTCTTTGTAATTGTCCCAATGGCCCGAACGCTCCCACAGCGCCCGGTCGAGGATGACGGGCGTCTGGATCTCCTCATACCCGGCGGCACGGTGTTCGGCCCGCCAGTAGTCGAGCAGGGCGTTCACCACGCGCATTCCCCGGGCGTGGAAGAAGGGGAACCCCGGGCCCTCATCGTGGAAGCTGAAGAGATCGAGCTCGCGTCCCAGCTTTCGGTGATCCCGCTGCCGGGCCACCTCCAACCGCTCCAAGTGCTCCTCCAGCCCCTTCTTCGACGGGAAGGCGGTACCGTACACGCGGGTGAGCATCGTGTTGTCGGAGTCGCCGCGCCAGTAGGCGCCGGCGGTGGAGAGCACCCTCACCGCCGGGATGCGACCCGTATCCGGCAGGTGCGGCCCCCGGCAGAGATCCACGAAGTCTCCGTGGCGGTAGAGCGAGATTGTCTCTCCCTCCGGCAGGTCGCTGATGAGCTCCACCTTGTAGGGCTCGTCCGCGAACAGGGCGAGGGCCGCCTCCCGAGTCACTTCCTCCCGCGTGAAGGGCTGTGCCTCTTTGATGGAGCGGTCCATCTCCTTCTGGAACCGAGTGAGCGACTCCTCGGCGATCGGCTCCGGAAACTCGAAATCGTAGTAGAAACCATCCCTGATGGCCGGTCCGATGGCCACCTTCGTCCCCGGGAAGACGCGAGTGGCCGCCTCCGCCAATACGTGGGCGCTGGAGTGGCGGAGCACCTCCACCCCCTCCTCCGACGCCAACGTGAGAATACTCACCTGGTCGCCCTCGTGTACGGGAGAGGCCAGATCGACGAGACGATCGCCGATCTTGGCGGCCACCGCCGCTTTGGCCAGCCGGGAGCCAATGGCTTCGGCCACGGCCAAAGCAGTAGCCCCTTCGGGGACGGAAAGCTCAGATCCATCGGGCAGGAAGACGTTCATGAGACCTCGCTCGCAGCCGCTACTGTATCGCGGCGGG